>Ga0181394_1000048_pt1 | contig 41955 bp, 49 predicted proteins | sample 17SPOviralmetaG_FD_130123 | JGI IMG/M metagenome (GOLD analysis project Ga0181394, IMG submission 130123) | Marine viral communities from the oligotrophic San Pedro Time Series (SPOT) site, San Pedro Channel, CA, USA - 17 SPOT_SRF_2010-11-23 | ecosystem: Environmental > Aquatic > Marine > Strait...
GAAGAGATTCGTCCATACCTCTAATGGCTGTAATCTCAGTATTAGCATCATCAATAGCAGTAACTCTAACATATTCAAAGACAGCAACATCATCGTGTTTTTCTATTTTTATAGTTTGACCAACCTTTAGTCCCATAGATGTAGGAGTTGCATCAAGAGGTATAGTACTTTCGCCTAAATCATCTACATTATTAGTCACCGCATTTGTTGTCCCTGCTAGAAGATATGTTGCTTCAGTATCATTAGCGAAGTCTTGCAGAGCAATAGGATAAGCTGTACTGATCGTCGAAGCTGATAATAATATATTTGATATATATTCATTTGCTTCGAAGGTTTTATATGCTTGTTGAGTCGCACCTATTGGTGTGGTCGTCTCAGTGTCGTTATTTAATATAACTATGGACGATACTGAGCTAAGTGGTGTTGCTGACACCCCAGTATTTGAAGTAGGGAATAATTGTATATTAGAGATACGGTTATCTGAATCGGAGACTTCTAAATCCTTTTTAACCCCTTTTAATTTACCTTCTTCAGATATAGCGTCAATATTAGCAGAAAAAACAGCAGAATCTTCGGGGATGTCTGTAGATGAAGGAGAGGATACTATACCTTTCATAAACTGTTTTAATTCTAATATTTTTTTAGCCATCTCTTCTATCCTTTAACAGTTTCGTTACAATATCTACAATGCTTTGGTAGTTGTGCTTCAGACCTTTCAATTCTATTTGGTTCTTTTTTTGTTGGTCTATTAACTTAATTACTATGCCCTCTAGTCTTTTAAAATGACCGTTTATATCGCTAATAAGGTCATCTTGTATATACTTGTTTTGCTTCCAGATAAAAAAGCCAAAGACCATCGCAACTGCAACTGGTATACCAAAGGTCTCAACTATAGTTAAGATGTCTCCCACTGTTTTACCCTTCTATTAAGTTATTATTTACAATTGCTTTACCATTTTTAATTTCTACAATATTTACAAAACTATTTGGTCCATGATATGTAACTATCGCTATTGCATGTTTCCAATTCATAGGTCTACCACCAACAAATCCATTTACTTCAGGAGACAAATCTTTTAAGCAACCTATCGAATAAGCTGTTATCGGTCCTTTAGCACTTTTGTCGGTATAGACTTGTATATCATGATGATGTCCATACATTATATTCTGTTTATACTGTCTGCAATGGTTTGAAGCGTGATTCATACCACTATAATTATGTCCATGATAATAACTCATATCTCCTATCTCTAAGAGTTCACCTAAAGGTTTAACTTCGAAACCTCTTTCTTTTAATCTCATAGCTTTGTCCAAGCTGTATTGGTTTAGATAAGGAAACTCTTCAACAAAGTAATTAAGCCACTGATCGTGATTACCTGTTATAAAGTGTTTTTCTTTAACATTAGCCTTATCTAACGCTTCATCTATTATATCCATTCCCTTATTTACTTCTACAATTTCTTGAATGATATTTGGTAGATAGTATTCTAAAGGTGGCTTAGTCTTTCTTTTCCATTGCCAATGACTTGCGCTATTCCATTCTCCTGAATCACCTAAGTCAATATATCCATCTGGTTTTACCGCTTCTATTATTTTAGTTAAACAATTAATCGCCTTTTTATCATGTAAGGGAAAATGTTTATCTGGTGTAACTATATACTGTTTCATTATCTCCTTAGTTAAATAACTCTTTAGATGGTACTGGCCAAGCTTCTGGTGCTGTCCAAAAGTCTTTACATCTATCAAGCCATCTTTCTGTTGTTTTTAAAGTAAACTTAAAGTGTAAGTTTTCGCAGCTGTCACAAATCCAAAATAAAACTCCATTTTTTGCACCTAAGACTTCGAGTCCAATAACTTTTGTACTGTTACAATCGCTACAATGGTCTGGTTTTCTTTTGTATACTTTCAGGTCTATTATACCTAGTTCTACAATAGTTCCACCTTCATTTGTAACCTTTAAATCATTATACAGTATTATTTCGGTTGTTTTTGGACTCTTGCTCCTATAGTTCACTACTTCAATATTTCAGCTTTAACAATTTCCTCAACTGAATCATAGATTGCAGTTAAGATTTTTTCTTCAGTTTTTTCTGAAATGATTGGGATGTCAACGTTGTCGTTTAACGCCTTTACAATCTTAACCTTCATTTCGTCGTTAAAAATATAGTTTGCTATTAGTTCTTTCATCGTACCTCCTTGTATATTTTAATTAACATAAATATTAGTGTTGCTAACGCAGCTAGTGCGCTAAAAATTGGTGGGACCCATTCTGTCCAATGCATCATCTGTGCTGTAGTTGACCCCATAACTCCCACTGACGATGTTTTAAGTGTATCAATCATGATAAGTTTAACTTTCCTGTCTTAACAGTTTTCCCTGACCTCCATGTAAATGTTAAATCTCCATTCTTAGCATTAAATGAAAAGATTAAAGATCCACCTGTTACAGGAATAGTGCCTGCTGCTAGTTGTTGTAATTGTTTACCTTGTGCGGTCGATATACCAGTTTTTGAAGTATTGGCAGTAATTGCACTTGCTTGTGCAGTTGTTATTCCAGTCTTGGCCGTATTTGCTGTTATAGCACTAGCTTGGCTTGAAGATATACCTGTTTTTGCTGTATTAGCAGTAATAGCATTAGTTTGAGCTGTAGTAATACCGTCTTTATTTTTTTCTGTATTAATCTCAGACTGCATAGAAGTAACTTTAGTAATGTGCTCATTAATTTTAGATAAGCTCTCTCTCATCTTAGTATATAGTTCAAGCAACATAGGGTCTAAGTCTTCTAATTGAGGTTTTTCAAATACTCCTTCAGCCTCTTTTGAAAGCTGGTCTGACGATTTTGAACTCCAATCTGGTATTTCTATTGCCATTTTATTCCTTCTAGTGTGTTATATCGTAGCACATTGTGCTGTGAACATGATAATTACTTCCGTCAGTCCCGTTTGTTCTTTTTAAAACTACAAATAGGTAATCTCCAGCAGTAAGAGATGTGTTATTAAAGCTTGTCGTGTCACCCCAGTAATTTTTACTACTACCTACAACTCCCGATGGATTGTGATTTCCATCATAATCATATGTTATAGTACAAAGGTGATCTATAGTCATAGGTTCCGTTGAAGTATAGTTTATACCTTTAGTTAAAGCAGTTGCTTTCCATAATTGAATATCAACATCACCATTTGAGCCTGTTGCTTCAATATTAATTTGAAACCTAGTAATTGTTCCATCATAAGGAACTATTTGTGATGCTCTTGATACTTGCCAATGACTAGAAGAAGTATCATTAGTGCTTGATATTTGACTATTAATGCTACTTGCTACACCATAGTCATCATTCCATCTTTCAGCATATTCTCCATTTAGTATTGAAAGATTAGCCGAGTAATAATACCAAGACATACTACCTTTAGTTACTTGATTACCTTCTGTTAGTACTTTTTTCCAAGTTGCCACTATATTTCAACCATTTTAGTTAGAAGCTCTTCATGTATTTTTACCACCTTATCCAACACTTGTGCTAAAGGTTTTGCCTCAGCTCCTGTTATTTGAGAAGCTTGAAGCAACCTTATTAGCATTTCAGTATCTTGTATAGTAAATGATACCTTTTTTGTTGGTGTTTTAAACTGACTCATTAATCAACTCTAATCCAAATATCATCATTGTTATTAACTTGAATACAACCTATACCGTTAGAATCGCCAGTTGGTTCAGTATTTGCTCCGCTTTTGGTAGCTGCAACCATTTTTCCAACTACAGAAAATGTAGTCTCACCTGCAGTACCAGCTTCAGTATGACCGATAGACCATGCATCACCAGACTCATCCCATATAAAAGCTTTATTGGCTGATGTTCCTCTTTCTACTACAAGTCCAGCATCAGCTGAAGGTGTACCACTTTCATTTGAATTTAAAAGTATTGTATTGTCTGCAAGTTCAATGGTTTCAGTGTTTACTGTTGTTGAAGTCCCTGACACTGTTAGATTACCCGAAACAACTAAGTTATTTGTTGCAAAGTTTTGGCTTGATGATCCAGCTGCTGCCGCATAAGAACCTGATGCTTGCTTACCATTTAATTGAGTTTGGATAGCTGATGTAACTCCATCTAAGTATCCAACTTCAGTAGAAGTAACATCTAAAACTCCTAAACTTCCACCAGCAGTACTTACTATAGCTCTATTTCCTGTAAAGCCACCAGTTGCGTCTAATTTAAGTGCTAATGCGTCATGCACTGCATTGTTTGTTACAGGGTTGTTAGAGCCATTTGTTATAGCTGTATCTACTGTTACTTGCGATACCGTTGCCCATGAATTATCACCTCTTAAATATGTTGAACTACTCGCAGTACCCGTTGCTGATAATTCTGCTACCCCAATAGCATCATCTGCTACTTTGACATTTGTTACTGAATTAGACGCTAAATGAGCGGCATCGATACTACCACTAGCATAATGGTTAGAGTCTATTACATCATCAGCTATTAATTGACCATCATCAATAACAGCCGCATTTAAGTGCGTACTTTCAATAGCACCTGATTCAATTTTAGCGCCAGTTACTGCTTCGTCTGCTATTTTATCTGCATCAACTGCATCATTAGCTAACTTAGCATTTGTTACTGCTGATGTCGATAGTTTGTCAGTTGTTACTGCGCCATTATCTATTCTTACTGTACCAACGGTAGCTAGCGTTGCTAGAGCCCCTTGACCTGTTATATTGTCTGCCGTACCTGAAGTTGCTGCCTTTTGGGATATATTCCCTGCTGTGCTTTCAACTACGACCTTTTTCCATGTTGCCATTTAGTTTGCCTCCCTAGTTGTAGACATATAAGTTGTTGTTCACATTCGACAATGTCCCCACAGAAGGATTACTTGGGTAATCTGCTTGTGTAGGCAAGATGATATTGTTCATTGCAAAGCCTGTACTGTTTAATGTCAGAACGTTTGTTGTGTTATATAAAAAATTTAATTCTTGAGTATTACTATTTGTACTAATCTTCCAATTTCCACCTAAGCTGTATGTGCTATTAGTGGTGCTTTTTTGAAATACTTGAAAAGGTGGTGTATTAGTTGTCGCACTTAAGGCGCCATCTCTAGTAAATGTTGCTGAACTACCTATATTTTGTCTTGTAAATGTCATTAAAACTCCACTGGTCTAATTGTTCCACCCGATACTCTTCGTCTACTGGCATATTTTTTAGCTTCTCTTATTTGAGATAAGTATTGTTGGTCAAAATATTGAGCAAGCTGAAGATTAAAAGATTCACCAGGTAATTTGTATAAGTCTGAAATCACTTTATAGCATAATGACTCATGAAACTGGTCTGGTAATTCACTTGATGTTGTAATATCTGATGTGAAGGGTAAAGGTCGTGTAGTATACTCGATTCTAATTTTCATACCAGCTTTAGTAATAGAAGCAAAGTTCTCTCCTGGAGATGCAAACTCACTATTCTCTACTATAGCCATTCTATCGCCTACTATAAACCAAAAGTATTTATTCGCTATTTCTGATACACTCATGAGCTATAGTCTCCCTTCCTTGGCCTTGTTATCATTCTAGATATACTAACTTCATCTAGTTCTACTCGAGTTATTTCTAAAGCTTCTGTAGGTAAATCATAAAAACGTTGGTCTTTAACTGTGACATCTGTATTGTCACTACCAACACTTAATATCTTAGTTTTAGCAGCGAAGTCATCTTGAGCCCTATTAAGAGCCTTTCTAATAACGGTTTCACCAATTTCAGGATGATGTTGTTGTATAATTTCAAGCATCTCTTTTTGTGTCATTTATACATCTCCCTTAACATACCTAATTCTTCTTTTAAGTCTTTTTCAAAAGTTTGTTTTTGAACGTTTAATAATTGAAATAATTCTGAATCCTCTTCGTTTGTGCTTTGACTAGCAAGTTTTACATCTAATAATTTTAATGCACACACTTTATCTACAAATGATTTAGCAAGTGTAGGTATTCCAGTATATGCTGTTTCGCTATCAGTAAGACTAGTTTGTCTACTGTATTTATATATTTTTAAAGAAAAAGTGCCTGTGGATAGCCAATTCTTTAAACCGTTACTATATAATAAAGGAACTGTTACTGGAGCAGTATAAATCTTTCTAGTATCTGCAGTCGCTCCTGTCCCAATAACATTTTCTAACCAATATACTGGACTGTAGTTTGTTGCAAAATATATACTGTCAGAATCTAAAACTTTGTCTTTTTCTGTTTGAGATACTGCTTTACAATGCTTGTAATCATATTTCTCAACTGTCACATCAGCTATTGGATCGGGTTCTACAATTTCACTTTTAACTCTTTCTACATGTAGGATAAGGTCGTTAGCCGATATAGCGCTACCGTTTTGACTTAATCCACTAGTAGGGTAATTTGTATTTGCATCTCCGTCATCAGGAATATTTTCTGGCTCATCATCTAATAAGGATGCAGACATTAATAGCAACTTAGGGGGTAATAAATTAGCCGCTTCCCAAATCGCTTGCTCTATAATAGTATATTCATCAATATCGTCACTTATGTAAGTTGATGAACTATCGTGTCCTAGTATATTTAATATGTCTGTTTTTAAACTCATTTTCTCCCTGTAATAATGCCCCCACAGTTAAGCAGGGGCATATTATGTTTAACTATGTATGATTATGAAGCAGAAGTAACAAAATCAATAGTAGCGTGAGTCTCAGGTAATAATACCTCAAGTCCAGCTTCTGTTATGATTTGGTCTTTTCTTCCGTCAATATCGTTACCTTGAACATTAGTTTCAACGTGAGTATCTCTCGATACACCGTTTCCTGCTAGATGTCTCATTGAAACGTTACTTAAATCAACACATACTGCCTTATCTACCATATCACCCCTAAACAATGGATGGGCTACGAAATTCATAGAACCATACGATGTTGAGATAGATGTTATATCAACAGGCATAAAGCTTGATTTTTTAGTATCAAGAGAAGCATTAAACAATTGACTTGTATTAGAGTCAAATGAATTATTCAAGAAGCTATTAGCACCCACTTTATGTAAAGCGTTAATAACTTTTCTTGAAGTAAGACATAGTTTTTGACCACTATTACCAGTTTCATAAGCCATAAAGTCGTCCATCACATCAATTACACCATCGTAATTAAATTTAGATTGAACGTCATATGTAGCAGACGCACCTGATAAATTGTCATTTGTTTTATGATACTCGAACTGATACCTTTTTCCACCTTTAGCTTCTAAGAAAGGTATTAAACCCCAAGAGTTTCTTACATCAGCACTAGTGTAACCACCGTAACCAAATAAGAAAGCATTCTCTAGATCCATTTTATGAGCTTTTAAATGTTCTGTATAAATACGAGACCATTCATTAGCAAAACCTCTATACTTAGTAGCCATAGTAGAACCAGACATTAAAGGAACAGCAGTTTTAAATATTTGTGTATAAAACTCTGTTGCACTTAGTTCATCTCTGAAACCTTCTGGAGCGCCACTTGCTTCAGACCATTGAGAACCAATTACTTGACCTTGAACTCCACTACCTACTGCAGCAACAGCTGTACCGCTTTCAGTTAATAAAGCAATGTCAGATTCTGCAATTACAATGTAGCCAGTAGCTGTTTTACCAGCGTCATCTTTAGTACCGACTACGTTACTGCCTGTGTAGTAAGTTATAGCAGCTGATTCAGCAATCTTGTAAACCATTCCGTTTACACGAAGTACTTGACCAGGAACTATAAAGATAGGTGAATATTCTTTAGTTGTATCCACTTTACCTTGATAGTTATAATCTACCCAGATTTTCCAATGCTCTACTTCGTAAGGTAATGTTGTACCACCATCACCATCTGTTCCTGCTGCTACATTAGAAACAAAAAAGTTTCTACGTTGCCATTGGTTTCTGTATTCTAAAGGTTTCCAGATTGTTTCGTCTGTAGCCTTTTTTCCTAATTTGGACAAATATGAAAAGAAAATTGATGTTTCTGGAGCTAATTGTGCAACTTTATCACCAATACCAAACGTTCTTCTTACGTTGTCCACATCTGCTGAGCCACCAAATGGTGTTACCAATGGTAAGCCCGATTTTATACTATTATTAGTATATGACATGTATGTTCCTCCTTAAAGGATGTTGTGTTTGTTATCGTTTTTTAACAAAGCATCCATAAAGTCATTCGAAGGTTCAGACTGAGTATTTCCTTGCGCAGGCTGGACTCCCATTGGAGTAGGAACTGATTGTGCTCTTTTTACCTGATTAAACGTATTACTAGGTATTCTTGCAGGTTGTGGAGCATTATTTGCCATTCCTTTTTTGAACTTATAGTAACCAACTAAATCGTCCATATTGATTGAAGAAGGATCATTCATTGTTGTGATAAAATCATCTACATTTTCACCTAGATCGTATTTATCTGTAACGTATGACCTTACTTCAGCCATTTTTTCCTGTGCTTGAGTTTGTTCTTGCCTTTGACCTTCAACCTCTTCGAGTGCTTTGATTTTCTTGTCGTACGATTCACGCATTACAGCTACTTGATACTGCGAAGCCAATGAATTATATTGAGTCATATTGTCTCTCCATGTATCCATTTCGTTCATATGTACTGCACTTGCGCTAGTAGGATCAGTAAATGCCTCTTCTTTAGAGAACCCATGAGGTTGCTCAGGACGGTCAGGTGGAGGAGGAAATTCTTCCGTTTGACTTTCTTGACTTGTGGGTGCCTCTTGCTTAACTCCTGGAGTTAAACTCTGCACGGCCTCAGGGTTAGTTCTAAGATAATCAACCATAGGCTGATATTCTTTCATTTCATCTACTTGATTCTGCAGTTTTGCAGCTTGCGACTGCCAGTATTCAAATCTAACTTGATCATTTTCTTGTCCTTGAGGTGCTACTTCATTTTGACTAAAATTTGTAGGCTCTGGATTGTCAACAACTGGTGGAGCAGGTTCAGTACTTTGAGGTACTTCACTTTCTTCTGGAGTTGGTATTCCAATCATCTCGTTAAAGTTTATACTATTACTATCTTGCGGGGTATCCTGCATACCTTGTTCCATTTCTGGAATATCAGGTGTCTCAGGAGCCTGTTCTGGATTAGCGTCCATTATTTTCCTCTTTTCTTAGGCTGCTTCTTTGGTGCTTTAGAAGGTGAGCCTTGTTGGTTTTCTTTTGATGCACCTGCGAGTTCTTTATTTAACATAGATAAGTTGTCATCTAAACGTTTTTCGAATAATGTACCTGCCATTTTCGCTTTAGTTTTAGTTTGGTCTAACTCACCTTTGAACTTCTCAACTTCCACTTTTTGTTTGAGGTGAACATTTTCACGAACTAGTGTCTGATTATCGCCTGTTTGTTTTTTAAGCTCTTCTTCTAGTTGTTCAACATGTTGCTCAAGTTGTGTTATTGTATCAGTTCTTTCTAGAACTCCTTCCATGTCGAAGACCTCTGTCTTCTTCAATACTTCCATACGATCAACAATACCTTTTTGGTATGCATCCATATAAAACTCAAGTTCCGCATATCTGTTAGACGGAAGTGTCGAGCCTGATACATAGACCACATCATATTTACCAACTGTTATATCGTTAGCAATTGATATTTCATTAGTCTTATCATCGTAAAGTTTTTTATTAACTGCTGTTTCAGTTATTGAATTATTTGGATTAACAATTCTAAATATTTTTTCTTCTTGATATAACTCTTGCATCATTTGAATAGCAACTTTTGCTACTCTAGTAAGAGCACCTTCTATATCTGCTAATTTTGATTTAATCTTTCTTTGACCAAATTCATCTAGAGATATAGTAGCTTTATAAGTTTGGGGAGCAGCCTGTGAATTACCCATCATCATTTCATACAGTCCTAGTTGGTGATCGATGTCGTTTTTTGCGGTCTGTTCGTTGTGGTATAGCTCGTTAGGTAGAGGAGCTGGACTGGCAACTACTGGCTGCCCCATGTCAAAATCTACCTCAATACCAACGCCTGGTTGCGCCCATTTTTCTTCAAACTCTCTCATATCTACACTACCAGAAGGAACAAGGACCTTCATATTAGTAGATGTAGTAGCGTGAGAAATAATAAGGGACCTTGTTTTGTTGATAAAGTCCTGTAGTCCTTTAACCATTCTTACATCACTCATAGGATACGGGGTGCGAGTGTGTAGGTTAACTACAGGTACAATTGGGTAGTCACTTGATGGTAACACCCTTGAATAAATGTATTTATCTCCAATTATAACACATTGTTTTATTTGTTGAACTGTAATAGGAATAACATCAATCATTTTCATCTGAATCAACTCAGCTTTTGATGAAATGTCCATACCTGGTAATTCAGCAGCCATACCAGCATCGGTCATGGCTTTTGTTTTCTGTTCTTCTATAGTGGAGTCAATATCTTCTCTTAGTTTTTGTAACTCATGTTCCATTCTATCAGGAATCATTTGTCCTAATTGTACTGCTTCACCATATCTTTTTTCTTCTTCTTGATACTGTAATTCAAGCTCTTCTTGTAGTTTATGTATATCAATGTCAATGATTTGTTGAGCTTGCTGCATCATATCAAGTTTCATTTTATTTTGATTATCTTGTGCAGATTGTATCTCTTCTCCTTCAAAAACCCTACCATCTAACATACCAATTGGCTCTTGAATATATTTCTCAAACGTCTCTTCATCGAATCGGTATTCTTTGCCAGAGTATTGTTCGAACACTCTATACATACTAACATTGATTCTGTAGAATCTTTCGTAACCTCTTACGTATTCATCATCTTCTTCTTGTGTATCTATTTCTCCTGGAAATGCTATTCCTGTATTATCAACATTACCTGTTACTATCTGATCACTATCATAAGTTCCACTGGCAGCTGATATTGCTTTCTCATACTGGGGGTATAATCTTTTAGCCTGCGCTTTTGTGAAATTTCTTGATATAATGATATTTTCTGCATCTCCAAAGAAAGGGTCTCTTGAGTTAGGGTCTACATATACATCTAAAGGATCTATGTCTTTAAACATTACTTCGCCTTTACCGTCATCAGCCATTGGATTTTGATATACCATAACAAAGCCTAAACCAGTAACATAATAATCATCTATTGCTTTTCTGATAGATGTTCTACCATCTGATATATCATACATATAAGTAAGAAGATTATTTAATACATTAGCAACTTTAGTGTCACTATCTTCTCTTGGGGATACTTTAAATGAGGGTCTATTCGCAGTTAATAATGCCTTGGCTGTTTCAACTGCTGGATGGATTCTATTTACTACAATAGGGGCTTGGCCACGAGCTTTCATTACTTTTTCTTGCTCGGTAGTCCACTGTCTTCCTAATCTGTATTCCTGGTCTTCTCTAGCTTGAAGTTCCCAAGTCTCTCTTTTTCTTTTATATAAATCGAATAAGCGCTTAGTTTCTTCTGCTATCTTCTTGCCAGACTGCTTTTTGCCTGCCATTAATGTTATAACCCCCGTTTTGCACCTAGATGTAGGTAATGTAATATAAGGACTATAGGGTCATCCAATCAAGAACTTTCTTTAACTTATTAGGTTTATCTTCAGCATTAAGTGACTTTAGCCTACTTGGACGAGCTCCTTCTAACGAGGTCCATACTGCATCCATTATATCGTCATGTTTACCTTTTGGGTAAGATAAGAACTCAGCTTGTGCTTCTGTATCTTGACTTCTAAAGAAAAACTCCCCTTTTGCAAACATAGGTACTAAAGATAATAGTCGTTCTGATTTTCTTGTTCTAGGTTTTACACCTTTTTCTAGTCCTGGTATGTATAAGTTCTCTTCTAGCATACGTTTTTTAACCGCTGCTCTTAAAGCCTCCTGGTATGCTACGGTTTCTATCTTCATCTTGCGATGTCTATACTTTTTAAATGTATCTATTATAATATCAGGCTGTTCCGCTGGGGATACACGCTTTCTATATATATCAATTAAGTATTTATTACCCTCATGATCTATTCCAATAGTTACAAGAACAAAAAAGTCAGCCCTTGATGATAGTGAAGAAGCTGGATCTACACCGCCATATACTTCAACTGGTATAATCTCTTCTCCATCTCCTGTTTCTTTTACTAAACAAGGTTGTCCATCGACCCTTTTATAATCATATTGGTGTAATTTAATCCAATCGGGTTTAAAGGGAGCTTCATCTGGAGATTGTGCTATATTCATATACTCCTGATAAAAACCATTTATATTTCCAACTGAGGCGTACTCCTCCTTAATTTGTGATATACGCTTCTCTGGAAACCTTTCTGGCCAAATTGGTGTTCCATCTTCCTCTATTATACTAAACCATAATGTGTTCCATGCGGGAGAGTCTTTAGCCCAATACAGAAAACAGTCTTCAGATATAACAGTTCCTATCATTACGATTCTACCTTCATCTGATAATGATGGTACTACCGCTTCTGTCATCCATTTTCTATTTTTAGCCCTTGCTTCTTGTGTGAAAGCATTTAACTCAGACTCAAAATCGTCTACTATAATAAGAGTAGGACGGGTATCACCTTCAATGAATCCCCTAACCCTTTGTCCAGTTCCTACTGCTACTATACGTACTCCGTTAGCAGTAACAACATCTGTTGCGGTCCATCTACTTGCTGTAGCAGGACCCATGTCACCAAATAATGTTTTGAATCTATCACTATGAGTCAAATGGTACTTTATACGAGATAGGAAGTTTATTGACTGAGCTTGTGATTCGGATATAATAACAATGAACTCTTCTTCATCATCATGTTTAAATGCTATTCTATGTAAGGGTAATAAAAGAGATGTTACTGTAGATTTAGCAGTTCCCCTGGGAGCCGCTATTAATACTCTTTTTTTACTTCTGTCTCTTAAATTCCGATATATCTCATGATGAAATGGTGGAGTAGCTTTTCTAAGAGCAGTAGGGAAGCAAGTACGGCCAAATAATGCCATATTGTGAAATAGCTTTTTAAGAGCCTGCTTCTTTTGATAGAGGGCTTCATAATCGCTCATTTAACATACTTCTTTATTAAAAAGAAAAAGCCTATTACTAGGCATATACTGATAATATCTAAGTAGTGATTACCGCTGTCACTCTCTAGTTTACCAATGGGTGTCTCTATAGACATTCTTTGAGTCTTATTCATCTGTCGATGTTTTAGCCTCTATCTTTGTTTGAGTCCCCTGTAATTGAGTTTCCTCTTCACTTATCTCATCTAAAAGCTTACGTGTTTGTGTTGCCTCTAGTTGTGTAGTGGTTTTAGTTACAGTTTTATCCTTCATACCTAACATATCCTGGATATTTTCCGCAACTCTAAGGAAATTTGTTATATCTCCCTTATTTCGAGCCATTGAAAGGGCTTCATCTAACAGGTCAATTGTTTTCGCCCTATTGTGTCCCTTTTCGGCTAAGACTTCTTTTAATTCATCTTTTACCATTGATTTAAACTCCTGTGTCCGCATCCATCTTTTAGCGGTTCTTATTTTATTTGCTGATGGGCTATCATATACTTGTTCTATTGCTAGATCCATATCAAAGCATACAGAGTATACCATAGCCAGGTTCTTCCATTCTTTAGAACCTTTCCTGACTTCTAGTTGTGGTTTTCCCGATAATGTCGCATTAGAGAGCCTACCATCCGCATTAAGCGACTGATTAGGATACTTAGGACTATGAAAGGCATAACCAAAAGGCATCCTAACATAATAAGAGCTAACACCGTTACTTGAGTCATATTTCTTTTTCTGGATGACCTTTCCAACATAGTTATCATCAGTGAGCGCATATTCGCCTTTCTCAGCCTCTTTCCAGTACTTATAGGCTAAATCAGCCTTATCGGCTTCAGTTTTAGTATATACACTATAGGTAACCTTGCCTTTATCTTTATGTTTAATACTTATTTCGTACATTTACAGGCTTTATACTTCTTTTCTAGTGTAATAATCCTTCTTTCATGATCACTCGCAATCTTTTTATCGGAAGTCTTCTCTATTTTGTCCATAATCTGATTGAATATCATTTTAACTACAAATCCTTTTACCATTACCACTCCCATTTGTCGTGTTTATCAAAGTCTTTCATGTCTATTTCAAAGAAATAAAAAAAATATATATAAATAGCAGCAAAAAGAGCTACTAGTGTAAGCATCGCATAAGCGAATATCTGAATCACTTCTCTTTTATTTCAAAGTGTGGGAAGTCATCGAACCTATTATCGTGTACATACCAATCCTGGTCCCAGTCTCCACCCCATCTAAGGTTTATCTCCATAGACTTAGCAATCCCAATAACAAAACCAGCAAAAAGATGAAATCGTTCTCTATCGTCCCAGTCGATAGGATAAGGCACCACATCAACAGCCCTACTTGGATTAGAGTTATGACGGCCATTGGGATATTTAACTTTAGTTTTCCCTTCCAGGAATAATTTGTCTTGTCTAATCGCACTTCTATGCCCTTCTATGACACTACAGTCAACATGTTTAATTACTTCGTTAAGCACCTTTTGGATTCTTTCATCACAGGTAGCTAAGTTTTTCTTACTTCTACTCCCGAATCTTGGCATTTGCTCTCCTTATTTGGCCTTCACTCACACCAGTTCTTAATAAGCCTGCCCTAGTATAGGTCTTTCCATTATATGTTTTAGGTAACTTCTCTATAAATCTATCAATTACCTTTGTAGCACGTTTATCCCCTAAAATTTCTTTCCTTACTAAATCAGCAAATTTCTTAAACTGTCTGGCATTCTTAAAGATACTAACCATTATATCCCCCAAATAAGTATAGCCATTATAACTTTGTCTAATATCCATAGACCTATCATTATATTTAGCTTTTGATGTGTTATTTCTGACTGAGTAGGCAGCATTATTTCTTACGTTTCTTAGGATAGGTACGGATATTGTTTACTGGCTTCTTGCCTTTGTATTTAGTGCCTATTGAGTCTGATTTGAGTGCTTTGTACTTTGCCATCGGTATCCTATCGTCGTTTATTATCCGTAATACTCTTGAAGTATATTTAATTGTTACTACTATTAAGTAGTCATATGTAACGACTATAAGGAACGCCGTAATATATATATATAATATACGCACATCTTAAAGTAAGTTCCAATGAAAATTAACTAAATTAATATATTGCTACATTTAGGCTAAAAAATATTTTGATGGTACCTTAACCTATATGTGCTGGACCCCTACCTTATACGACGTTATAAACCGTTGAAAAGTGCATTCGTGAAAAATTGCTCTAGAATCTGAGTACGTGATATACACTACCCCCACCCCGTTGAATTTCACGGGATGGCTACGCCTTCTCGTTCATTTTACGGTGTGTGTTAGTTCCGACTCACGTCGGTGCCCCCTCACACTGTGGTGTGGTTGAAACTATAAACTTTTCAATCCATCATATTTAATAACAATAATGACACGTAAACAAATAATAAAGGAGTAATAAATATGAAATTCGTAATTAACACAGCATATATGGTTGAAAAGTTAGACTCATCTAAAGACAAGGTAGAGCGAAAGAATCTTACTACTGGTAAAACCTATAAGATACACCCTTCGTTCTCTCCACGATCTTGGTTCGATAACATCGTAAAGGTTTCATACCATTTAGATAGCAATTCGAAACCTTCTGACCTTTCAGATATACGAGTTCTTTCGCCTAAAGATATTAAGTCTTTAGTTGATGCTATGCAAAAAGAGCATACTCGTCTCGGCATAACAGACACCTTTCACCTCAAACCTAACGTAGCGTTCTCAGCTATGCTTACTGGTGTCTTCGAACCCGCTGTATCCGAGTATACCGATGAAGAAACGGGAGAGATATGTTATCAGTTACACGTCCAATACAAATATAGAGAGCCACGTGCAAAACTTGGACTTACTATAGGTTCTAACTAGTAATCCCGTTTCAGTAGCCTTCCTACTGTAAGAGCGAAAGAGAGAGGTTAACACCTTTCTCTTTTAATCTATGGATGAATAGGGGGACTCTATAGTTCTTTAGTACACATAAACATAGCATATAAAGGAGTATTTATGAGAAATGACTCGATAGTATCAAACAATAATAAAAGTGCTTTATATTGGGTATTTGAAGCCTTTGGACAAGTCATACGTATCGACCAATCTGTAACAATACGAACATATTCACAAGCACACTCTGAAGCAATGAGGAAAGCGAAAGGAGCGTTAAGTGATTAGACTATTTAAAGTATTTACAATCTTCTCTACCATTGGGTTCTGGTATCTGATATTACCACCTCATTGGCATACCCTAATGATCTACTTAGCCATATCAATGTTAATCACGTTACCCGTATTAGCAATAATGCATTACGTCGTTAACAAAATAGTATTAGCCTTACGCAAAAGGTATACTTGGGCAAGAAGACTCTTCATAACACCCTCGAGATACTAAATCTCACAAGTCAATGGTAGTAAAGACTATAACTATCTACCAAGAATTTATGATCCACGCTCAGGGATGAACTTAGGATATGTTAGAGGAATAGTTCTTCCTAGACCATATACTTACCTTGAGCACAAAATACAATGATAGTTGCCTAAGCTTGGCCGCAATAGTGGCTCTTCTGATGGGACTATTAGGGACATTCACAGGCGTAACCAATCGTATAGTGATTAAGACAGTTGAATGATACTGTCAAGTCCCAAAGATTTTATTAACTAATTAAATACAACAGACAGACTGCTGACAATAGAAATGTTGATGCACTCATAAGAGATAAAGACAATACGATAATAGTACTGATAATACTAGAGAGTTATCTAAAGCATCGTAAAACCGTATTTAATTACAACTAAAGGAGGTTCATATGAATCCCTAGTGTAATGCTAGGACCTAAGCAAGTCACTAAAAGGCTTAAGAATTTTATAAACAACGGAGGTTACAATGTTAACAGAACACGAAATAAAACATAACGTAAGAATAAAGATAGACACAGGCTTTCAAGACAAAGTATGTGCACAACAACTATATAACGCATTAAATATATGCTCAACTGTATTTAAAGACGATCAGCCTAAACAGCACTGTGAAAAGTATAACGTCGTTTATATGGTAAGAGCTATGCTAAAAGTAAAGAATGATTTACACCCTAAGACAGTTGACGTACTCAACATAATTCATAATCAACTATGTAGCGAAGGCTATTAGGAGGCAATATGTTTAAAGTGCAAACCAATAAAGATGTTTTAAGCAATAATTCTATAGCCTCAACTGATAACAGTCACTGTATATCAAAGATTAAGACTTATTTAATCGTTAATAAAAATAAGGCTATAGGTATAGCTGCCAATCAACTATTTATGAACAATAGAGTCTTTGGTATGTGGTACGACAATAAAATAGTAGTCTTTGAAAACCCAAGGATTACATACTACAATGGTAAACAGTCATCTATAGAAGGCTGTATGTCTATTAAAAATGGCAAGACTAAATATGTAATAAATAGACCATTAGAAATCACCATTGAATCCGACAATCAAGAAGAAATAACATTTAAAGACTACTATGCAACTGTAGTAGCACACGAAATGGATCACTTGTCGGGTAAACTAATTAGCGACGATGGAGCTTTACTTAATAATTAACCAAGGAGGACTATGGGAAAAATGTCAGAGCTGTGGCAAGAGTCACAGCACGATCTACAAGAAATTGCAAAATATGAGTATGAAATGTGGAGAATCTCTGAATATGAAAGAGAAACAGATGCATATGAAGCTTATATGAAAGGAGAATGCCCGTGTGGAGGCAAGGAAGTAAATATTGTCCTTACAGATTCAAATACGAACTCGTCCGATGGGCGAACAATCTTTGGCCTGAGAGGAAAACGAAACACTCGAAAATGAGTAAAAGACAACTGTATGCTATATTCTACAATCATTAAGGTAAGAAATGTTGCCCTGGTAACAACCCCGAACATTGTAGAGTATACGTACACAACTAAGGAGGATTTATAATGCGGTTTACAGAAAAAGAAATAAACGCCTTAGACAAAATAATAAAAATGTACATACAAGACGAGCAAAGAGACTATGAAGAACTAAATGAGCCAAGAGACCACATATATCACGAATTTAAATTATTAGAAAATAAACTACTTAGAAAAAAGAAAACAGTTATCAAGGTTTAAGCAAAATCACCATATAAGGCAACCATACGAGGTTTGCCGACCGAACAACGGAGTAACCTCCCGTTTGCTAGGGGACATCTTTAGGTGATTTAGGTGTCCCCAAATAATTACCCCGTATCGTTTACGCTTCCATGCTTCCTAGCAATGTTTTATTTTGCATAATAAACAGAGCTAAACAGCGGGGTATACTTTTAATAAGGAGGATATTGACAGGCGAGTCAAAGTGGTAGTCTAGACTAAAAGTAATATAAAGACAATTACGACCGCATTTACTGGCTAACGAGGGTCAAGCCTCCTTATTACTACTATCATATATAAATATCACAATAGAGGAGAAAACGATGAACTTTTTAATGAATTTACCAAATAGTGTTATATATCTATCTTTGTTCTTAATGGGAGCAGTGATCTGGTATTATATCGTTAAATGGATATTTTAGTACAAATCTGCCTGGTATACGTAACAGAGCGTGGATAACTGGACTGCAGCCAACACCTAAAGTATACCAACAATTATAATTAGAGAGCCAATAACTGGTCCTACAAGTACTGATTACAATGTAAAGCCTACGCTGGCGATAAGGATACCGAAAGGTATGTATTGTAAGAGTTTTTGTAATAAGTCAAAGGAATATGTGAGGCTCTCTATAATTTTAAAGAAAGGAGGCTATATGCCCTGTTGTAATGAGAATCATCTTGTATGGAAAGAAGAAGGCGAAGTATGGCCTTATGAGATATGGAGATGTACTGAATGTAATAAAGAATACAATGTTGAATTAATCAGAGATTTTAAAAATAAGGAGGAAAGATAATGCCAAACTGGTGCTACAATAATATGACCATACATGCAAACGACGAAGAAGCAAGCAAAGAGCTAGAAGAATTTAAAAATATCTCAATTGTTAATGAGGTTCAAGACGATGGCAGCTTAACAGGAGAGAAATTTACCTTTAAAGGAGTTCTTCCGATGCCCAATAGCCTAAATATTACATCTGGAAGCAATATTGATAACGCACGAGCGTATCTTAATGCAAAAGACGGCGATCTACGAGGAATAATGAACTTTATAAAGTTAAAGTGGACCCATAACGGCGAAGCTAATTCATTATATCCTAAAACTAAGCCTACTAAAGAGAAAATAAACATAGCAATGAAGTATTTAAAGGACAATCTAGAAGTTAATGACTTAACAGAGGCTAGATGTGCTATAGATAATATAAAAACACACGGTAGTAAAGACTGGTATGATTGGTCTATAACTCATTGGGGAACTAAATGGGACGCAGTGACAAATGATATTGATTTCGACGATGATTGGATAACAATAGATTTTGACACAGCTTGGTCTCCCCCAGAACCGTGGATATTAGCGTTATCAAAGAAATTTCCTAATCTGGAAATAGAAGTAAAAGTAACAGAAGAAAGTAACAGTTATATGGGATATTTATGTGCACGTAATGGGCAAATCAATGCCGAGTACGCATATCCTAATATGCCTTAACACACAAAACAAAAAAGGAGTCATATATGGCTAACACAGTAAAAGTAGAAGTATCATCACATACTAATAATGGTGTATTTGAAGAGATGGAATTTGCGAAACTTGCAGATGTTTTAAGACACTACAACATAGATCAAGGTGAAGCAGTTACAGAAGTGACTGGTGCAGACGGTGAAGAAAGAAGAGCTACTGCAGCAATGAACCTTATCGAAGGTGATACTATCATAATAATGAAAGCTAAGAACAAATCAGGTAAGTAAGTCGGCTTTTAATTAAATCAACAGAACGGGGGGTACAAAACAGTTATATATATATCAGGACCTGTCGATATTATATAAGTATCCCCCCTTCTCTAACCAAGGAGGTTAATATGAACGATTGGGAACAATTATTACTTGAATGGCACAATAATATGCCAGAAGTAACCCCGCCAATGAGTATACGCAAACAAGCGGAACTCTTAAGTAAAAAGCATCCTATTGAAACTCACACTATTACTCAGAATATTTATAATCAAAATACTGAACAGGCAGAGCCTACACAAGTGGATAAAGTTTTAATGTGCTTTAAAAATGTTATATGTAAGTATAGACCTCATCTTCATTTAGGAGAGTATTGGTTAGATTTAACTATAACAGACGGAATACCAAATTATAAGTTTTACCAGGTATTAAAGATAGAAGAAGACAATCCATTAATTATCGATGCGGTGCATCCACATTTAAGTAATGGTATCCCTTGTTTAGGTAACTTTCAAGGAGATTTAGGCGCTGCACTACAAAATGGTAATTATATACAGTTTTGTTCTATTATGAAATCATATCTACAGTCGTACAATAGTAGATCCACGTATATGAGAGGTGCATACTTTAAAACAAGTACCCTTTATTGTCAGTTACATTCATACGAGCAAATAAGAGAAGTCTTTGAAGGTCACGAAGTAGACACTAATTCTGTAGGGACAGACCCAACAAGATGGAATTGGCCTAAGAATATGACGCCATTAACTAAAATAGAGTTAACAGGTCAAGATTGTATGTCAATTTATTCTTACTTTAATAATAAAGACTTTCCTTTCTTAACAACAGCAAGACGACATCACTCATCGAGTTATAGCGACAACCTAACAAATAAAATACTTGGCTATGTATCTATAGCAATGGTTGTTGGAGAATTGTCATTATATCAAGCTTTTGAGTTTGTAAGAATATTCTTGATAACTCTTTTAGCTCAGTATGAAGGTAATATGGATCAGGCACTCAAAACAAAACTAAGTGCATTATCTAGAAAAATATACGATTGTGGAAGTGGTACACTAAGACTAAACCCAAGATACCGTATATCTTTACCTACAGAGGATAGAGATACTATAGCTGAATTAATGTCTACAGTAAGACCATACCAAAATGAAGGACATAACAGTATGGTTCAATTTGTAGAACAACTTAAATATGCTGGAATACACTTTTCTAATTTTATGATATTACTAAGGAAAAGAAGCCCTCATAAAGCTCGTGCATCAACATATTTATACTCAACTATAGATGGCGTCGATATAGATGATATTGAATTAAAATACAATAAAATCAGAAAATCGGCTACACATCTTGCTTTACAACAACTAGAAAAAGACAAAAGGAGTTTTATCAATGAAATCAATAGACCCGAAATTAATAATATCGTCACCGATGATGGACAAGGTTCGTTATTTTCTCAAAACCTTTAAATCTCTAGAATGGTCTGGACCAGCCTGGTATTCACATACAAAAGATGAACACGGTTTTCCAAGTATCATTAAACTAGAGTACTTCCACCCTCTTGACTTAGGAACAAGCAGTCAGACAGAATGGGACGGAGAAGATTTGATGAAAATATTTAAGAAACTAAGAAAAGAGTTTCCCGAAATAGGCAAATCATGGGTACAAGGCAATATTCATTCGCATCATAGTATGGGAGCATTCTTCTCTGGAACTGATGAACAACAATTAGTAGATGGAGCTAATAAACAGTTTTATTACTCATTAGTTGTATCGACTAAACCAGGACAAGAACTTTACTTTGGAACATCATATCCCGATCAATTTGGAAGAATACATATTGAAGAGATAGATGATATAGAAGTCGAAGATGTTGCTATAATAGAACCTGCTTGGAAAAAGCAAGCGAAACTCATCAAGAAAACACAGACACCCACAATTAAAACATATTATAACAAATATAATAATCAGTTAATTGGACAGGAAACCTTATTCGGAGGGAGCGTAGCGACCGATAAACACCAACCCCCAACCATGCAAGAACTGTTTCAAGAAGACGAAGCAGATGCTCAACTAGAACAATACGACTTGCTGATGTTGGACTACGAAAGAGGACGAATCAAGAAACGAACTTTATTAAAACAACTACAAGAGTTAGGAGTGGATGAATATGGACAATCGGTACCTTCGTAATCAAGACCTTATCAACCAATCAAGGCTAGATAAGATAACAGTGATCGGAGCTGGTGGTATCGGCTCTGCATTACTACAAAACGCTGCAATAATGGGATTTAAAGAAATAACAGTCTGGGACCCTGATAAGTTAGAGGAACATAATTTATCCACAACATCATGGCCCGAATGTTATATGAATCAACCAAAAGTACATGCAGCAAACAAAACCTGTAAGAATCTTAATAAAAAGGTTAAGATGAACTTGCGTGAAGTATTCTGGGAAACTGGTATGCCATTGGAAAATAAAGTATTTCTAACTCCTGATAATATGGAATGTAGACTTGCAGTATATAACCAATGGAAACAGAATCCAGACAGGGAATTTCTTATTGATATGAGAATGGGAGCCCTAGGATATGAGATAATAACTGTGACCAGAGAGTCCGATTATTTCATGGACTCCTACGTTCCTAGCAATCAGATAGCTGATGACCCTTGTACAGCAAAGCATACCATATTTTGTGGTAGTCTTTCTGCCTCGTTTGGCCTCTCACAAGCATTTAATGTCTTGCAAAATAGGCTTTACTATGCGTACATTTGGGGGTCGTTAGGTCCTGTGAGTTTGCGTAGAGAACATCTCGTAAAACCCCAGAAAATAGAAATATCAGCAGCGTAGTTTCAGCATACGAAACAGCGTATTTAACTGCGTCTGCATAACTCAGAGACATCTGTCCCTACTATCCTACCACAAACTTACTCTGGGATAGGTGTCTCTAATATTAACTAAGGAGTAATATGTTAAACATCCAAAAAGTAAAAACGGATTGGCAAAATGACCTACCAGGAGGACTTACATGGTATTTCATTGGACAACCAAAAAGTGGTAAAACTACACAAGCTGCATCATGGAGTAAAGGTGGTTCAGAATCTGTATTAGTAATAGATGCAGATTTAGGAGCTGACTTTGTAGATAAAGCAAATGTAGTAACCTGTTGTGGGTTAAATCCACCAGTTAGAATCAAAAAAGTAGACGGCGTCGCTGTGACTAAAGATGGCCAAGAAGTAATAGAAATAGTTCCTACAAATGAAAGAGGATTCTATTATCGTTCTGGCGAGAAAAAAGGAACACAATGTCACGTTTACTCACTAGCAGAAATACTAGGTGATTTAATGAAAAACTGGGACGAATACCCATATGATACCGTAGTAATTGACACTATTGACCAAGTAAATGGTTGGATAGAAGATGTTGTTAAGGCAGATCAAGGTATCGCAAACATGGGAGATGGTAGCTGGGGATCAGACTGGGCTGCTGCTAAGCGTAAAAACGCAGATATTGTTAAGAAATTACAAGACTTTATGAAAAAAGTTGGTGGTAATCTTATCTTAACAAGTCATGCAAAGCAGACAGCTATGACTGATGATAAAGTTCAACTATCTCCAAATCTTCCTAGTGGTCTAGGTAAAGTTCTATGTGCAAAAGCAGATGTAATCGGATATGCTACAATAGATAAATCAACCCAAGAATATCTTGTCTCTTTTGAAGGATACGATGAGCGTATGGTTGGTTCAAGATTAGCACCTTTAGCACAAAAACTACTACCATTCAACTATGAAGCAGTAATTAACGAAATCAAATCCTATAAGGAGGAAAAGTAATATGGCTATAATGAAAAGTAAAACAAGTAGCGGTGGAGCAAGTTGGTTAGGTATTAAAACTGGCACACTTTTAAGTGTAATAGATGAGACAAGTAAGTACGATTGGGCTGATTTATATATGGTAGTTGAGTTTACCGTAGAAGGATCAGATTATCCAAGAGTATGTAAAATTGTAGGCTCATTTGATAAAGAACCAGACGGTAGAATCAAAGACTGTACCCTACTTAAAAGAATCACATTCTTAACAGAAGCTTTAGGTGAAGAAGGTGGTGTAAATCAACATGGTAAATGGGTTACAGAAAATGAAGAACCTATTGACGATATTGCTAGTTATTTGACTAATGCATATAAAGGTAAACAATGCACTATATATGTATTCAAAGAACTTGCTAAGAATGGTCAAGCATACACTAGAGTACACAATAAAGTATTAGCTAAAACAAATACATCTGAGACTGAATTAAAGTCTTATATAGATTATTTGAAATCTAAAGGCTTTATTAAAGAAGCACCAGCGGATGGCACGGGGACAGCCACTAAGGTAGAACCTAATGGATCGTTTGATGCCTCTGGTATAGATATTGCAAACCTATAATTTTATAGAGATTGCAAAAGAGACTCCTCGGAAACGGGGAGTTCTCATTCCTAAGGAGGAGTTAGGTAAGCATATTAACGGTATCCCAATGTATAGGTCTATGTATCTATATAATCAAGATGCCGTTGATTTTGCTGACGCTCACAAAAACTCTCTCCGAGGTTATTATGGTGCAAGAGCCATTGACAGTATCTTAATTGATATTGACAAAGAACAGAACACAGACGATTTCACTTTGAAAAAATGCCAATCTATTTGTTACTCTTTAGTACACGATTTAGATGTGCCAATACATGCGTTTAGAGTGTACTTTTCTGGCTCGGGTTATCATATAACTATACCAAATTCAGTCTTTAACTTTGCTCCATCAGAGGAACTCCCCTTCCACGTCAAAGATACAATAATCAAATTGTTTCCCGATGTTGATGCAATGGTTTATATGAGAACTGGACTATATAGAGTCCCTCATACAATTAATAAAAAGACTGGTCTATATAAAGTACCTCTTGAATACAGCGAGGTAATGAATAGCACATGGCAAAAAATACACGATTGGGCTAAAACACCAAGACTTGAGTTTCCTTATACGGAACTTATGGGCGATGGTGAGTTAGAAGACGCAATCGTTAAAATGCCTAGTTCTCAAAAGAAAATGGGTAAAGTATCTGAACCTCGTAAAGTGGCTACATGCGTACAAACAATGTATAACGCTGGACCACAGCAAGGTAATAGACATAAAACTTTACTTAGAATCGTATCTCATTATAGAAGACACGGTATATCTTCGAGAGCAGCTAAAGCAGCATTGCTTGACTGGAACGATGGATCATTAAACGAAAACGAAATAATCAATCAAGTTGAATACGCATATAACAAAGGATACCAATACGGATGTAACGATGAAATGATGTCGGAACACTGTAATCCTAAGTGTATGTATTACAAAAGAAAAGATTATTTAGTAGAAGTAATGACAAGTCAAGATATGCAAGATGCACTAGAAGAACGTCTTACAAGTGATTTTACTGGAAGAAGCTATAATTTTGGTAAAGCATTAGGTGTAGACAAAGATTGTCAATTTTATCCAGGTGATTTAGTTACAATATTTGGTCCTACAGGTAGTAGTAAGACAACATTAGCACATAATATAGCGTTAGGTTACGACCATTTAAATGATAGAATAGACCCTGACCTTCAGATACCTACATTATATCTATCTTTAGAGTTGGCAGCGTGGTACATGCATAGAAGAAGCCTTCAAATAGCTTCAAATCAAAGCAAAGAAAGAGTATCCGCAAACTTTAACAATATATTTCCTCAAGTTAAGGATCAAGTCAGTCATCTACATGTACAGACTATTCCTCCGACTTTAGAACAGATACAAACTAAGATAAAAGAATTAAATCCAGCATTGGTCGTAGTGGACTATATCGATTTAGTTGAGACTCCTCCCCACGTTAAAGGAGAGTACGAACAAATTAAATATATTTCCCATGGATTGTCTTCAATGGCAGTGAACAATGATGTGATTATCTTACAAGTATCCCAGGTAAGTAGAGAATATTCTAGAAATGAAGTTCTTGACTTATATGCTGGTAAAGGAAGTGGCGCTATAGAGAATGCTTCTAGAAAAGTAATAGGTCTTAACGGGCAAGCAAACTCAGGTTTGAAAGACGTTAAGTTATTTAAAAATACAGATGGTGAACTCTTTAACACAAAACTAGAGTGGACGCCGTCATTTAGACTACGGAGAACAAATGGCTACTAAACTAACAACAAGAGATTTGATCGGTGCATTAATTGACCTTCAAATAGATAGGGATAATCAATTGCTTATAGAACCAGATAATACTGAGGCATTGGTCCCTATTGATGAAGGAATCAAAGAAGTGAAACTTCAAATCTCAAGAAAAACATCAGGATTAGATTACATGATTGTTGAAATGAACAAGAATTTAAATCTAATAGATGCAGAAATAGGAACTCTTATGGACGAGGTCAAAAGGTTACGTAATAGAAAAGCTTCTATTAAAAGAACCGAAGACTTCTTTAATAAAGAGTTGCTACCAATGGTAATCGAAACCGCTGGAAACGATGGTGTGTTTCAAACTGATACTACCAGGTATAAGATGTATGAGACCTGGGGTCCTTTAGAGATAACCGATGAAGAAGCAATAACAGAAAACTTCAAACGATTTAAAGTTGAAATCGATAAGAAGAAAGCTAGAAAAGCAGCAATAGAAGCTGCTGAAGACGGACTCGGTATTTCAGGATTTAAACTAGAAAAAGTTAAACGTGTAAGGAGGTCTTAATGGGACATATAATACACTTATCAATGAAAGATGGAGGATTCTTATTAGTATTTTTCAGATTATTTGGATTTGGCATACAAAGCCATCAGGATGAAAAAGAACATTCTGTTTCATTTACTTTGAAAATATGGAGACTCAACACTTTCTTAACGTTCGCTCTAATATAGGAGGGACGATATGTGGCTTACAAAAGAGTAAAACACCGAGGTAAAGTTAAAGAATGGGAAGACAAATTCATAAAGGTGCTACAAAAGCATCACGGGCATTTCGCCAAGAAAGTCTTTCATAGATTAATGAAAAAAACCTCAACATTAAAGTCCTCACTAAAGAAAAGGAGTAAAGAATATGAAGTCCTATTCAACATCAATCTTGAAGAGATTAGAAATTTATTTCTTCGATTTTATGGGAAGCAATGCAGGTACTGTACTGATATACTTGTGGTATCTAACATTGTATGCGACCATATGTACCCTCTTTCTTTGGGGGGCGATTCGACTCCTAAGAATCTTACCATAATATGTAAACGATGTAACACTAGAAAGGGTCACTTAACTGATCCAGAGTACAAAGCCCTTTTGAAGTTCTTAAGTGGACATAAAGATAATATGCAAAAGTATGTACTAAGGAAACTAGCGAAAGGAGACAATTTCTAATGAGAGTCAATATGGTGAACGTAGTAAAAGGGTTTATTGTTGCTAAGCCAGAACTAGCAAACGATGATTTTGACTTAATGTGGGCCATCTGGGCCTGGCAAGCTGAAAAGCTTAAGCCATCAATAAGAGTCAAAGATTTGACGGCTATACAACTATTGAAAATGTTAAAGGGTGGGGACTTATCCTCACCTTTTAATATATCAAGGTCGAGACGTAAAGCCCAGCAACACTACCCAGAAACAAGAGGTAAAAAGTATGTCAGTAAGCAAAAAGGACAGGAACCAGTTAAAGCAGATGTCAAAAGAGAAACTGATGAAGCAGATAGAATTTTATCAGAAAGATCTAGAGAAGGCCATCTCAAGAGCGCTTAAGTACTATACAGCGTATACTTATGTAATGGAATACTTTGACTCGATACCTGATGAAGATAAGGAAACAGTACATAAAAGACTGAACGAAATTGGTCTTTAAAAAAGAATAAGAAATGTGTAGGCAACAAATACAGGTGACTTTAAGTGATTGGTCATCCGTCGGGATTTGCTGGCTGGAAGTTGCAGCAGACAGGGGATAATAAAGCCTGGACAAATAAAAACTCTAAAGTCCTACACAGTTTCTTATAGAAAGGAGAAGTATGTCAGAAAAAATGAACTATACTTATAAAATGACACAGTGCGCAGCGTGTCAAAAATTTATCTCAGCTGCAGCATGCAACTTTGGATGTCCACATTGTGGATACACAGACGGTTGAGATTCAAGCATTCCCCCGTTGGAGGAAATAAAAGGAGTCGGCAATGACAGAAAAAGATCAGTTGATAGCAGCAGTAATGAAAAGTCACAAAGTATTACTGGACAAAGCAACAAAAGCAATAATGGAGTCGTTAATAGTGCATCTGAAAAAGGATAACGCAATATTTGATGAAGAGCGTTTTAAGGAAGCAAGTGGATATATTGACTAATTTATCAAATTTTGTTATATTTACCGCTTTAGAACATAAGGGGGAGAAAGCGCACTTTAGGAGATTAGTGTCGCTAAGTCCTGCTATGCAGCAATCTCCCCCCAAGGGCTTTATTGCTTTTCAGACGCAATATCAAATATGTAAAAAGGGCTCAAATGCCCTGTGCGTAGAAGAAACTATTGAGGAATCTAACTATGTACAAGGACCTGAGCCCTTTAGTATTTCTCAGCTACGCAAATTATTAGTGTTCCCACTTAAAGCGACACTAACCCTCAATAGTACGATAAGCTACCCTAAAGAATCAAACATTACTAGTAAAACAAAAAACAAAAAAAAGGAGAGCCAATGGCTTTTATTAAGTTAGGAAAAGTAACAATGTATGCGAACAAAGACGCTACAGAAGAAAACAAACAACCTCATTTTAGAGGGAATATCACACTTGATCATGATATACCAAAAGGAGCATCAATAGGTGTCGCTGGATGGTTAAATGAAAAAGGTAGTGATAAATCATTATTCTTTGCTGTATCAGCTAAAGATGATGAGTTGAAAGAATCCGTTGATGATAAGGAGGGCGATTTGCCGTTCTAGCAATGACAATGGAAGAAATCGTAGCACTCTTTGAACATAAACACATGGGTTTAGAAGGAGCAATTGACTACGTATTAAAACAAAGGAAAACGGAGGTAACATGAGCTATGAAAAAGTTCAGTTGGTAAACCTTAGTAATCTTCAGGAAGCAAAGCAAAGAAATAAAGCAGGAGTTAATTGTTATTACTCCGAAGAATATAGAGGCTTAGACTACCTGGCGAGAGCTAAAAAGGCTGCACTCTCGGTATCCAATAACGGAGCATGCTGGTGGGTGTATAACAAAGTTTATGGTGATTTAGTCCATAAATTTAATTACGAAAAAAGGAGGAAGTAATGCGACTAGCAGAACACAACGAGCTTCTTGAAGATATATTCAATGAGGTTCGAAAGATACGATTGGCTGGTCAGAAGGAATACGCTCACGACAAAGATAATTGTTTTGCAAACTTTGAAAGAATTGCAAGACTACAAGACTTAAGTCGTGAGACTATTCTAATGACATATGTATTTAAACATATTGACGGAATACAATCGTATATCAAAGGACATAAAAGTCAACGAGAAGATGTTAGAGGTCGAATCGTTGATATAATTGTCTACCTCACCCTTCTATGGGGAATGGCTGACCAAGATGATATAAGTGAAGAACGATCAGGCATTGATGAAAAAGTCAGTGCAGAAGCATTTTTATCATCTAAGTATAAAGACGAATGGAATGCTGAACCTGTCCATCCCAACCTATTAAATGGCGAGGATAATGATGGATAAAAAAATAGAAGATGCAGAAGAATACATAGAAAATAACATGAAAGCCGATAACGGCAACATGGGACTTATTGCTTGGAGATTTCTAGTAGGATGTCGTATATTAGAGTGTCTGGAAGATATGAACGGAAGCCCTGAACAAGGGACAGATGTTAATTTAGAATATCTTAATATGGACCACTCTAAACTACGATTTGGCGATTACGAAATCTATTTGGCACACAAGCCTAATGGTCATGGTGAACAGTTAAATGAGCCGAACTCTATGTAGACCTCAGCCAAGAGGAAAAGATTCTAGGGGAGTTGAAAAATGCTCCCCTAAATCAAAGACATGCATCAGTAATTACAATGTAAAATCATCTATATCAATTGCGAGCAACGGCGCATAATGCTTCTCTGTTGTTGAGACTGACGCATGTCCTAGAAGCTTCGATGTTTCATATATACCTATTTTTTTTATCATTCTTAAGCCAAAGGTCCTTCTTAAATCGTGCAGCGTACCTTTTATCCCCAAACGTTTCATACTATCTCTCATAGCCCTGGAAGCAGTGCATGCAGTATATTTCCACTTATCCTTTTTACTTCTTTGCAGTACTTCTTGTGCTTGACTATTCATCCTTATAAGTCTATCAGCTCCTTTGCTCTTAGCCTTAATGTAATGACCATAGTCTTCAAAATCAAAGTCCCTCACCTCGCACTGTCTCGCACCCGTATAATATATAAACCTAACCATCTCTTGAAAATGGATTGGGGTTATTTCATTTAATATTTTTTTTAATTCATCATCATTAAATACACGTGTTTTACAAGTAAACTTACTCCCACCCTCCATTGGCGTATGACTTGATGTTAAACCTTCTTTAAAGCACCAATTACTCAATCTATTTAAGCATCTAATAACTAATGCCCTATAGTTGCTATCAGGGAAACCAGACTTAATATATCTATTCAAAGACTTTCTATAAATTTCTTTAGTATTCGGTCTCCAGCCATGATCATGCTCGAGAAATTGCTCTTTAAATGGGATTGCTTGCTCAAAAGACATATAATACTCCTTTTTTTTAAGCAAACTAGGCTAACAGATAAGTACCCTCGGCAGGAATCGAACCTGCATCTAATGCTTAGGAGGCACTTCTACAGCGGTTTGCTTGTTATAATTATCTTTTGAACTTATGTATTGATAATTACTATCGCAATAAAAACGTGGGAACTTAGTACTAGATTTCTTAGAAAAGTAACCATTTGGTAAAATCAATACACTATAACTCATCTTCATCGTCGTCCTCCACTCTATATTTAGTTGCTTCTCTTGCAAACGCTTGATACGGAACACCCGTAGTCTTTTCAATAGTACGCATCGGATTCTCAACAATACCTGTCATATCTCTCGCAATACGTCCAAAGGGGAACATAGTCCAAATATAATAATCAGTTAACCTTGAATAATCGTTGTTAACAATCGAGCTAAAAGTAGCAGGAACCAACCGCAGACCTGGCGGAGTAACCATTTGAAGCGGAGCAACCGCAGTTGGCCACTGCCCAAAAAACGCTCTATCTCTTTCTTTCTCATCCCCAAAAACCCAATCAGCCGTATCCTGAAACCAGTTCATTGGTGCGGGTAATGCAGACTCAAATAAAGAATAGGCAAACACATTCGATAAAGCCAAAGCGAACATATCCGTAGTATATTGACGCTTAAACCTTTCAAATTCAGGTGTACCTTTTCTAAAACCATGTATTTTAGCCTGTTTATACGTATCATTTCTAAATCTTACAGAGTTCCAAGCCCAAGTTTGGAATCTTGTCATAACTTTACCTAAAGATGTTGCACTAAAAGCTGGTCTATATGGAGCACTATACAAGAATTGTGTCGCTTTAACGCCCTTTTTAGCCATTTCTATTAATAAAGGGTGGTCTAAAGGCATATCACTGTGTCCATACAACTCTCTTGCTTGCAAATAGTGAGCAACAAAAGAATTACGACGCAATGCTCTTTCAGGTTCTCTCATAAACCAAGCAGCCCTTTGAAATGCTGTCTCAGTAATCTTATGTTTTTTTGCTAAAGTAATTAAAGTATCATCTTTAACAGCTGGATCCTTATCAATTAATCTTTTAGCATCATTTAAGAAGGCTTTCCATTTACCACCTTTAAAGTTTGGATTTAATCCTGCCTCATGTAGTATGAAATCAGGTACAACACCGTGTCCAATAACCCATCTATCGACATCTTTTATAGTTTGCCACTTGGTCATCCCTGGTATATTCTTTAAATAGTTAATATTTCTAGCATTTTTAAAGTTTCTCCAACCAACAGACTGTAATGTATGTAGGTTACCACCGAATATATTAGCAACTGCAGATTTTGGGTGAGCAAGTAATGTAGCCATCTGATATTTAGCCTCTAAATTAGACCAATGTCTTATATCGGACTCATCTATACCTCTAAGTTCTTCAGGTAAACGGACATCATCTTTAAATCCTAGTTTAGTACGTATTCTATTAACCATATCTTTAACATGATTGTCAGCAAACCAACTATAAGGAGTCCCTTTAACCTTCATTAAATCAGCTTCTGGACCTTTAGTCCAATGCTCTGGTATCTTTGATGAGAACCCTTGAGCACGTTGTATATAATCTTTAACATATTCAGTCCAAGCTCTAGTTTGTTTTGAATCTCCCCAACCACCATTTTGAACGTCTTGACCAACTTTTTCGCTAAACTTATTTAATACGTCTCTAGACAATATATTTCCTATTTGTCTGTGGAATGTATCGATTAAGTTTTTATTATATATATCCCAAGAACCTAGACTTCTATCCCAACCAGGTAACTCTGTACTACGAGACATCATATTACCTGTAGTTCCTTTAGTCATAAGCTGTTTGAAAGCTTCACCTTTTTTACCCAACTGAATCTCAGTCATAGCCTGGTCATAAATTTCATTATCTATTAAATCTTGAGCTAACCATTCACCAGTCATGTTTTTATATTGATGAATAAGCTGCTTTAATTGTCTTACTCTTTCTTCGCCACCACTCTTATTCTTATTAATACCTTCAATTGCAGATAATACCGCATCCTTGGCAACTTTTTTATTTGAAATAAAATGAGGGTGATAAGCATTTGGGTTAAAATAATTAGTAAAATCAGTTTGATTATTACTCAACGCTGAAATAGTCTGGTCATAATCTGCTTTAATATCTTTTGGAGCCTTTCTTCTCATTGATTGAAGATGCTCTATATTAAAGGAATTGGTTACTTTTCTTAAGTTATCCATACCAAATCCCATGTCAAAAGACTTACCTTCTTTTAGCATAGTCATATATTCTTTAGTAAACTTTGCCATATCAATCTTTGGTGCTAAAGGATTATCATTCCAATACTGAAGCTTCTTTTTACCCTTAACTCTTTTTACTTGAATATATTTCTCAATAGGGTCTTTTTTATCAGGATTAATAACATAATCTTGAACTGTTGGATCCCAATCCCAATTTGAACCTCTAATCCATTTAAACTTTTGAATAGCAACATCAAATAAGACATTGTCTATATCTTTTACAATTTCTTTACCAGTTTTAGATACTACATCGTCTCCAATAGTAACTGAATATTCTTTATCTTTGACTTTACTCCATTGAATAGCGTCTTTAGCCTCTTGCAGGTTATCCATATATGTCTTTCTAGCAACCTGGTATTGACTGTTTGACATAGTCCCACGACCTTTACTTCTTATAGCTCTTAAATCTCTACGAGCAGTCGCTATTTCAGAGAAATATTGACCTATACCATCTGGTAAAGACTCATAACCAGTTCTATCTCTAAGCATATCATCAAATAAAGTCTTTTCATCCTGATCTAGTTTTGTTGCAAAGTCTTGTATATTCCCCAATATATACTGAATATTTTCAATAATATGGGTAGGTTCGCCGACCTTACCCGCCACTAATTCACCATTGTAATTTTGAAACCTTCCATCTTGTTCAAATATAGTAAAATCTTTTACCATCATTTCTCTGGATACAGTCTTAGGAAATAACATCCAATGTCTTTGAGAAAGTTTAACAACACCTCTTTTAGTAAGACTTCCATCTTTTAAAAACGCTGTTCCACCTCTTAAGTCATCAAAATAATCGTTCATTACACGAAAGTCTTCCATGGTAAAGGCATCAAAGTTTTTCCTTCTTAATCCTCTAGCAATTAAGTTAAGGTTCTCTAATGTTCCAATAGAGTTATGATAATAATTTAAATGCCCAGCCAACCTATTAACTTGATAACTTTCAGCTTTAGTTAAGTGTTTATCGGGATTCTCATCTATTCTTGCTTTAATATTCGCTATACCATCTAAAGGGTCTTCATATATATTGATTTTAGCGTGTTCTTTTGATTTACCTTCACCAGGTATGTCTTTAATATATTCCTCACCTTTAAGCACTTTATATTCGCCTGTAGCAAGTTCTCTAAAGTTTCCACTATATTCCTCTAAAAAGTCTTTTATTGCTTGGTCACTAGTGTATTTAGTCTTTATTGCAGTTTTATGCCAATACGTACCAGAACCACCTTTATATATTTCTTTAATCATAGGACGTAATGCTTTCTCAAGTCCTGGATAAGCTTTAATAGCAGCCTTGTATGGCGCTAGTTTTTCAATATTTCTACCTTTATAGTATGAACTAAGCATAAGGCTATCAAATAAATAAGATTCAGCATCTGTTAAAGCGTACTCTCTTTTTCCTGTAACCTTGCTTACTCGTCCACGTTTTAACACTTTTTTAACGTAAGCATTGTCCAGTTTAAAGTCTCTGATTCTTTTGTCAACTTTTTCTTGAGTCGCAAACTGTTGATCAGTCTTTTCTATATCTACTACTTTATCAAGAGTAGGTTTTCCATCTTTACCCCAAACAACTTTAGGCATTTTATGTATAACCGCATGAATAACTTTCTTTTTAAGGTTCGCTCTTTCAAAATTCTTAACACTTTCAACAAAGTTAACCATATTTTGAAATAATTGAGGTTTAATACCCTCTGATTTTGCTATTTCATAAGCTTTTAATATTTGTTTGCCACTAGTAAAGTCCATTAAATCTGACTGTAAGAAAAAAGAATGGTCTCTATAAAATTCGTCTACTTTTTCACCTCTATAAACGTTTGCTTCTTTTTCCATAGTAAGTAGTTCATCTATACTATATTTATCTTTTTCAATATGATTTAAAGGTAAACCTTTTTTTCGTATTGCTATATGCGCTTTGGTGTCTTTATCAAACAATTGACCAAAGTTTTTAGCTTCAGTAAAGTGCAACCTTCTTTCGGGGTCATCCAGTCTTAACGATATAGCTCGTTTAATTTCTTTATTATATTTAACCCTAAACGTAAATCTATCGAATAGACCACCTTTCTTATCTCCACCCAACTCTTTATTAAGCTTAAATAAGGCTATCTCTTCATTTCTAGCGTAATTCTCATACTTCTTTTCAAGGTTTAAATCTTTTATATCTACACGTCTTAATAGGTCATCAGAATAAGTTATAGGACGAATCAGTTCTACCATTTTAGGTAACATCGTATTCTTTTGTTCAGGAAGAAGATTATCAACTTCTCTTGCTCTTTCTAAAATTTCATGAGCATACCATCTTCTATTTTGTTTCCAATTTCTACTAAAATAAGCCTGATTAAACCCTGTAAAAGTTTTAACTAACCCTTGTCTAGCATGTATGTTCGGACTAAAGTCTTTTTTTATACCTTCATTACCATTCCAATCAACTTTAAACATAGAATGCCAAGCCTTATTAAACCAATCAGTAGAACCTGTTAAAGCTATCTCGTCTAATGGATCAGAACCGAAACCGATTTGTGCTCTCATTAGTTCTCTAGAATAATTTAGACTACCCTCAGATGTCCTTGGAGAAATAAATATTTCATAATCACCACTTAGACCGCTTTCAAAGTCTAGTATAGATATTTTAGCCTTCTCTCTATAATCGGCTTCATAACCTTCTTTTTGTTTATCTGATAACGCCGCCCATTCTAATGGAGTAATAGTCTTTTTACCTTTATTATATCTCTGAACAGGTATATTTATCATAGCATCATAAGCACTGTTAAGGATTTGCTTTTGAGTTACAGCAGGACCTAGTTGACTACGACCTTCGGAAGCACCAGTAGATATATCCATTCTTGATTGAACAGTATATTTACCTATAGGACTATTCTTTAAAGCTAGTTCAGCTGCGGAACCTTCAGTTGTGGTAGTTAATAGATCCCTGTAAGTCAGACTCTTTTTATCAATAGCGCTTCTAATAAAGTCATCTCGTTGGCTTTTACCTAATCCCTCTCTTATAATTTCCATACCTTCTGGAGAGACTAGTGCGCCTTTATTGTCTGCTATACCACCTTTTTTGGTCTTTAATTCTTTTATTTTATCAACTAGATAAGAAAACGTTTTAGGAGCTTTATTGTGCAACATAGCACGACCTGTACCTAGTCCATCTTCTGCAAATACTAAAGGTTTATCCGTTGGTATTCTTTCTATAGCAGCATCAATAAGTTTTTTATTTTTAGCTAAATCTTTATCAGACCAAAAATCAGTTTTTGACATACCAGGTTTCTTTTTTGTAGGTATACCAAAAGCATTTGGTTGATTTCTAATTACAGCTTGACCTCCTAACCCTACACCATATTCATTATCTCCAAAAATAAAATATTTATCTGGATTAGCCTTTACAGATTTATTGTCCCACTTACCTTTCCATACTTCAGACTTCACATCACCTTCAAAATATTCATACTTATTACTATGATATAAATCTTTGTGTTCTTTTTTCATACCAAATAAAACGAATGCTTTATCACCATCTAAGTCGGCACCACCCAAAGCTTTCATAGTTCTAGGATGAAACACAGCACCATGACCGTCAATACCTGTAAAGCCTGCAAAAGTAAGTTTATGAGCACCAGATATACTATCCATAGGTACACGCAATGAAACTGTTCTGAACCATTCTACAAGTTCTGGATTATCCCTATTAGTTTTTACTCTATCGGCAGGTGTCGCCATGTAATTATCCCAAAGTTCACCCAAAGAGTACTTTCCTCCACGTTCTTTAGCTGGTAGAACATCTTTTGGCATTACATACTCAACGTCTCTATACTTATTATCAAGCATAAATAATTCGTCTGCATTCTCTACACCATATTCTTCTTTTAATCTTTTTTTATTTGCCCTAGCTCCTTTACCAGAAGTATTTAAGTTCATAAAATCAAACTCTTGTGCGAGCCACGGATCAAGACCTCTCATCCTAGTAGATATACTATAATCCCACTTTGGTCTAGTGACTTGATTTACAACAAAGTTACGTAACGCAGCCTGTAAATAGTTTCTAACATCTTTGTGCATAAATACTGCAACATCTGGATAGATTTGCATCATTCTGTTGATATTAGAAGTATAATGTTTTGCTTCGGCTATCAGGTCAAGATATTCATTCTGACTTATTTCACCTGATTCATAATCCTGATGCATAGCCTGGGTATTAGATTTCAATACTTTTTGATATAATTTCGATACAAAGTCATAATGCTTTTTATTTCTTAAAGCATCAATAACCTCTCTTAACCCATACTTATTAAAATTCTTTAATATTTCCTCTTGCTTAACCTCATTAAACTCTTTTTTACTAAGGTCTAACATGTCACTTAACTTTTGATTTTCAACTGCATCGCCATTGTAATGCTCTTTTATTATAACATCGAAATAGTCATCTATTATATCCCTATTCAACCTACTTTTAGAATGGTGAACCAAGTTAGCCATCAACTGTTTTGGTATCATTTGTCTGTCCATCATATGACTAGTTTGCTTTTCAGATAATGAACCTTTAATACCTTCTAAGTTCAACTCATATTTTTGGGTTCCCAGTTCTCTTAACGCTAACTGATTAGCATGATTTTCTTTTTCGACTCTATCTTTAATAGCAATGTTCTCAGGAGTAAAGTGTGCTTTTTCATGAGTTATATAGAAATCTATTAAGTCTTGGGGTGTCTTTATAACACCCTCTGGAAGAGGATGAACCCCTTTTAACTTAGGTTTTAACCATGCTTTATTTTTAAAGTCTTCTTTAATACGAGACTCATTAATAAGCATCGTACCTTTTTTATAATTAGTTTGAGCACCAACAGTTCTAAGACCGTCAGAAGAAACTATTTCTTTTTTAGTTTTTACTACTTTTATATCAGGAAGTGTTGTTCCTCTAGTATATTCTCCCTTACCACTTTTATCTACAGCCAAATCACCGACTATTCTAGAACCAGTTTCTTTCACTGCTGATTCAGGCATTAACATATGTAAGCCTTCTTTACGCATCCATTCAGAGGCTTTCTTACTTGCCTTATGGAACATAAACTTACCAAGTAATGCTCCATGAGTAGGATCATTATCTACTATAAAAGATTTATTCTGTCCAGACTTGGGTAATCCATAAGCAGCATTTAAAGCATTGATAAAGTTTTCTTCAACCAATATAGCACCATCTGTAGCTTCTGCATATAAAGCGGCTCTGTCGTCTTTTGACAACTTTTTAGTGTCAATATCTTTAAATATTCTATACTTAGCCTTACCATCCTCTGTACCTACTCCACCTCTTTTTTTATACTGTTTATTGAAAAAGTTAACATCTAAATCAAAACCATCAGTTAACCATATTTGGTTTCTCTTATTAAATCCTTTAGCATTTTGTATTGCGGAATAGTCTCTAATCCATTTAAAAAAGCCATCAGCAACCGTTCCTTTTTTACCTTTTGAAGAATAGCTTCTTAATACATTGTCACCAATGCCGTAGGCAGACTTATCATACATTATATTTGATATAAAGGCTCTATCAAAGTATTCACCTTTTTCTGCTGCATTACCTATCTTATTGTTAGTTTCATTAATAAATTTATTTCTTAACTCTGTATAATGGTTACTTGCATCCTTAGTAGTCTCATTAAATATCTCAGCAATACGTTTAGCTGTAGCATTAACTTCTTTAGAATCCATTTTTACCATATCTGGATGATACTTGTAGAAATACATAGACCCACTATCGCCTTTACCACCACTATAGTAATAACCTTGATCATGAGCCTGTTTCATTGCATTACTTATAAAACTGTCACCAATAATTTTAGCTCTTTTTGCAGTTAAAGGATTGTCTGGGTCATCATTAGCCCATTTATGAGTTTCTTTCTTATGTATATCTTTAATATCAACTGTACGAGCGACACCATCTTCATTTACAACAATATGGTCCCATTTTCGAATTGCATCTGCTCTACCTGTAAGTTCTAAATATATTTTATCTATAATCTTAGGACTTTCAGCCTGTAGCTTTGAATCTCCTGCTCTATTTTGAACATTTATATCGACACTAGAATCAAGATTAGTCAGTTTACCCATATAAAAAGTGAAATGTTTCACCTCTTTCTGTTGTGTCTTCCTAACAAATATATTTCTAAGTTCTCTTTCTGACTGTTCATTAAGACTAGCTTGCCCTAATTCTCTAAACTTTACATTAGCATTCTTTATAAAGTCATCAAACTGGTCTAAATGAGGATGTTTTTCTAATAACTCATATACGGCTGCCTCAGCGTCCATTTTCTTCTTACCAGCCATTTCTACGGATAACCCATCTGTTATATCTTTTAAATAAGTATTAACAAATGCTCTCGCTTTTTTCCTCAATGTAGGTTCAGTCATCTCGTGATCATAGTTACCCGTTTTATCTAAATCAGGTAGTATTTGACCCGCATCTTGTGCTTCTTTTTTAGCACCTAACCTTCCAGACGTATAAGAACCTATTCTGTCCATAAGATATAAAAATGTTTGTGGAGCTTCTTCTTTTAGCTTTTCACCAAACTTACTTTCAGCATCTGGTATTACCAGTGTCTTACCAGATTCAACCTCTTTAAATAAATCACTAATAATTTTACGGTTAGCACCTATATTGTCATCATATAAACCACCTGGTATTTCAACAACATTCTCTCTACCTTTAACACCTCTTGATGTATTATCATCAACTAAGAATATTTTTTCAGGATTGTTATCTACTACTCTAGGAGTGACCTTCTTAACAGCTTCTAGACTACCTTCATATGTTGACTGTCTTTCAGCAATTTGTTCATTATATATTCTATCAGTTCGGAGATTAGCATCTATATCTACTTCGTAATTATCTTTCAATTGTTCTAAAGTAGCGTCAACAGTCCTTGCCTGGGAAGAAAACGTTCCATGTCTTGCTGTTATATGCTGATATACAGACTCTTGAATATCTCTAGGTTCTTTTGAAAACCCTTCAACACGTTGTGGATCATATATTTCAGCATCCCACCAATATGGTTTACCTTTTTTATCTAATCTTTTAAGAGATTTAGCATCAGTTTGAGCTTGTTTCTCAACTTTACCAACGTAAGACATTGCACGCATTTGACCAGCAGTCGTCTCATGTGACCCAAAGTATGCACCGAGTAAGTAGGAATATATTTGCTCAGGTGTAGTCTCTCCTCTGTATGTTGATTGCAACCCATCATATAACGATGACGCTGCTGCTCGTAACAACCTGTCTTCGTTTTGAGCTGCTGTATATACTGTCCTACCTGTCGTCGGATCAAGTTTTGGTATCCCTCCTTTGTTAACTAAATTTGCTATACCTCTAAATACACCACCTGTAGCAGCACCGTGTAATCCAGATTTAATCATTTCGTTAACACCTAATTGCCAAGCACCTACTGAAGATGCTACACCTAGATTAAATGCTCCTTCAGCAACATGAGATGCATTATCTTTAATTAAAAATTCAGCTGCCGAACTGTAAGCACTGTTTTTAGCTTTAGCCGCTTCTTTTAATGTATTTTTAACAATTGGAGCTGCTTTTTCAGTAGCTTTTCTTGCAACATACATTGGAACAGAGTTTCCTCTTAATTGAGTGGCGGCTCTAGCAAGGTTATATGCTTTCATAGCCTTAAATGGTGCTGCAGGGACATATCCTACAAAACCTGCAAGTTCACCTACCGAACGCATAATACGCTCGTATTCGTTATTACTAGGTTCACCTACATTAAAAGTTGAGAATCCAGATAGAAAGCCTTGCCCCATCTGTTTTACACCCTCCATTAGACTGAACTCTTTGTCAGCTAAAGTTTCTTGAACTTGCTGTTGTTCTAGAGGGATATTATAAAAAGTCGCATGATCAAATAACTGACTCTTTAATTTATCATCAAACGTATGTGGTACTTGATAATATGCGTCTAAAAGACGCTTAGTAGCCTCTTCATCATAAAAAGGATCGAACTCGGTAATTTGGTCGAGCCTATCGAGTTGTGACATTTATACTCCATTTATTAGCCAACTGTGTTCATTGGGTCATACATTTCTTCTAATTTCTCATCATAAGTTGATGTTAACCCTTCTCCAAAACCTATACCAGTTACAGGTCTTGTTGCAGCAGCCGACGCTCCGATACCCATCCATAAATCTTTATTCTGGGCAGCTTTTAATATATCAATAGATGGTGTTTTACCAGACGCTATTAAGAATTTTTTAACATCTGAGAAGTTATCTATTTTATTATTAACAAGATTTTCAGTTATCTCTTTAATTGTTTCTTTGCTTAACTTGGCTTGTTTACCAATTTTTTCAATATTAGCAGTAGTAACTTTTTTATTGTTACCAATTTTATTAATAAACATTTTAATATCATCAACACTGCCACCTAAAGTACTTCCACTACCTTTTAACTCTGCAATAATAGATTTAGTGTAAGCATTATTACCATGCGTGGCTTTTAAAGCTTTAGCAGTTGCAGTTATAGCATCTTTGTCTATTTTTACATCAGTAAGCAATTTAACTATATCATTTGGATTTTCACTTTTAGCAGCTTTAACCAAATCATCTGATAAACTTTTTTGAGCCCATTTCCAATTTTTAATTAACCCTATATCTCTGACACCTTTTTTAATACTTTCTTTACCAAAGCCTGCTAAGAAACCAGGAGCAGTTAAACCTGCTTTTTCTGTTGCACTAACTAATCCTTGGCCTAATCCTTCAGCAAGTTCTTTAATCTTGTCTGGGTCTGCTTTTTCTAACAATTTTTCAGAGACATTTCCAGGAGCTGCTATATCCACATCTTTACCAGGACCTGTAAGTTTAGTTTCACCTACTTTAGGACCTTTTATTCCTTGTGGGTTTTGAACACTTTTTTGACCTGTAAATGCTACATCGTCAATAGTTGTCGTAAAATTTGTACCAGGAGTAGTTCTTGATGCTTTACTCGCAGCTTTTTTAGCCGCTACTTTAGCAGCCGCTCTACCACC
>Ga0181394_1000049_pt1 | contig 41641 bp, 49 predicted proteins | sample 17SPOviralmetaG_FD_130123 | JGI IMG/M metagenome (GOLD analysis project Ga0181394, IMG submission 130123) | Marine viral communities from the oligotrophic San Pedro Time Series (SPOT) site, San Pedro Channel, CA, USA - 17 SPOT_SRF_2010-11-23 | ecosystem: Environmental > Aquatic > Marine > Strait...
CAAAATTATCCTTAAACGCAAACTTTGTTTGATGCGGCATAGCCGCCGTTTAAGGATAATTTTGTTTAAAGACCCATTTTTAATATATTTGTGAGAAAATAATATTTAACAATTAATTTATTTAGCAAAAGTTTGAAAAGTGCTTTTTTTTCGGTAGTTTTTTGGATCTTTGGTGTTTTTTTTTTAGTTTTTTAGCGATTTTTAAGATTCAACAGATTATGTTTTTGTTGAATTTTAAACTTAAGACCATTTATGGTCACATAATAGTAATTTTATTTTATATTTTTACATTTATCGTAAGAAGTTAAATTATTTTTACTTATTTTAATATTTATAAACTTAAGACCATTTATGGTAACGAAATTATATGCTAGTTTTATGTTATGGTGTAAATTTATTGTTGAATCTTAATCAATATTTATCGTTATCGTTCAGAAATTTAAATTCCTTAAATAACTCCATACAAGGTCTTAATTTATTTATTTATTTGTTTTTTAATTCAAACTTTTACTATTGACTCCTTTTTTGTGTTATGGGAGAGAATTTGAATGTTCCTAAAACTTTGTCCATTAATAATAATCCCACGCCATAATTACATTTTAGATATCTATGATGAGCAATATGAGGATCATTTGGCCATGTTCCACTATGAGCAATAACGACATTAACACTAGATATTATTGTCCATATAATTGATACTATCATATCTGACCTCACAATAAACATTGGCATTATTGTTGAAAATAAATTCACAAATATATGTTCTATCGGATGAGCATGTAATGCCCCAATTGCTATAGGCGGATCATATTCATGATGTTGTCGATGTATATTATTATATAATAATTTATTATAATGAAAATACCTATGACAAGTATAAAATATTATATCTGTTAAAACTATAATCAAAGGTAATTGCCAAAAAATATGTTCTGTAGATAAAGGCGTCGGATAATATTCGTATGGTAATATATATACTGGAGTAAATAATATTTGATTACATAAAACTTGTTTGGTAACTCGAAACCAATTTTTCGTATTTTGTTTATAAAAATAAATATAAAATAAAACTGCCGACCAATAAAACGAAACATGTGTTAAAAATAAAATATATACTAGCTTCATTAATAATAATATAAATAATCATTTATATTATTTTTTTAGTGCCTTTTTTTAAGTTTTGTCTATTCGCAATCTATATTGTCCGAAGACATACATGCCGCTTGATTTGTCAGTGCTGTTATCATTATCATAAAAATACCTGCAAAAGCTGTAAAAAATGCATAAATTATAAATGGAGCTAATCCCATTGGAAAAAGGCGTGGTAAAAATACAGAAATCGCAGCTATCAATCCACTACCTCCTACTATAGTCCATCCCATTTTACCCTTTTTAAATGGATCCGCTGTAGAAATATCTTGAAGACCAAATTTTTTCCATCCATCACTTCTTCGATCTAATATAGAAATAAACATTAAATATACTCCAAATACAGTTAAACTTAAAGTTGTTAGATCTAACCACATATATATTAACTTTCGAAAAAACTATAGACATCATTCTGTCTTGAAACTATTTGATTTTTCCAATCCATAAAATGACCATCACAACGAACCAATAAAAATTCCGATATTCTTACTTTTTTTCTTGGCATATTTTTCGTATAATATTCTAAATAGTCTTTTGTAAAAGGTTCAATATATTTGTAACAAAATGATACATGAGCATTATCTGGCCACCACATTGGTTTTTCATCTACATAATTCACATTCGCATACAATGCTGAAAATCCTCCTGATAAAGACGTATTAAATTCTTTCACCATTATATCTGTTTTTCTAAAATAATTTTGTTCAAAATATAAAAATGCTTCGTCTAAAGACAATCCACTTTTAATAGTTATATGCGGATAATAACCATTTGTATAATTATACCATTCATGTCCTTTCTCAGGTAAAGCCCATATACAATATTTAAAACCTTTCATTATTTATATTACAAATATTTTTTTATATCATTTAATATTAATGGAAGATGTTATGAATAATCCTGATTTACGTGGTATTATATTTTCTTTTTTTAGAACAAAAGCTTTTAAACAATGTCAAGATTGTAAAAGAGTAATTATGTGGAATAAAAAAAAAGTTATTTTAAAATATGTTGAATGGCATAATTTTATTTCTTGTAACGATTGTTACAAATATAATTTTTTTAAAACATTCAATGAAAAATTAATGCTTGCAAATTTGTTTATCTAAAAAAAAGTATATAAATAAAAATACAATATATCTTAAATAATGCCAGGATTAATTTGTGAATATATTTGGTTGGACAAATGGAATAGTTTGCGTTCAAAAACTAGAGTTTTACATGATTTTAATGGAGAATCTAAAATTCCTATGTGGAATTATGATGGTTCTTCTACAGGACAAGCTGAAGGAAGTAACTCTGAAATATTTTTAAAACCAGTAAAAATCGTTCCAGATCCGTTTAGAAGAGAAGGAGCCGTTTTGGTTTTATGTGATACTTGGATTATTGATAAAAGTAATTCTAATATTGATAATGTAAAATATTTACCACATCCTACAAACACTAGAGAAAAAGCTCTAAAAATTTTTAATAATGAAATAGTAGAAAACGAAGATCCATGGTATGGATTAGAACAAGAATTCTTTTTTACTAAATGGTGGAATGATAAGAATACGCCATTAGGAATGAAATGGAGTGAAGATGATAAGACTTGGTTTTCAACTTCAGGTGAATCGCAATCTAAAAGTTATTGTGGTATTGGTCCAAAATATGTTTTTGGAAGAGAATTATCTGATAGAGTATTAATGAATGTATTAAATACTGGTATTACATGCACTGGATTAAATTTTGAAGTTGCGCCAGGACAATGCGAATTTCAAATATTCGGCAAAGGCATCGATGCTGCTGATAGCTTAATATTATTCAGATATATTTTACAGCGAACAGCTGAATATAATGATATAACTATTGATTTTCACCCTAAACCTGTAGAAGGTGATTGGAATGGTTCAGGTTGTCATGCAAATTTTTCTACGAATACTATAAGAAATCAAGAATCTTACGAAGATATATGTAAATATATCGAATTGTTAAAGAAAAATCATAAAGAACACATCGAAAATTACGGTAAAGATAATAAATTAAGATTAACAGGCGAACATGAAACAGCTTCATGGGAGAGATTTTCTTATGGAGTTGCTGATAGAGCTGCTTCTATAAGAGTCCCTTATCAAACTTTTTTTGAACAAAAAGGATATATAGAAGACCGAAGACCGTCTTCCAATTGCGACCCTTATATTGTTACATCATATTTAGTAAATACAACTGTTTTATCTCAAGTAGAAAATGCTGTTTAAATAATTAATTTATTTATTAACTATTTAAATATTCAATTTATTTACCAAAGCCATTGCCTGTGAAAATTGCTCTTTTTGTTTTGAAGATATAGATCCATTTTTCATAACCATATCACTCATTTTTGAACCATTTTGTGTTAAAAAATCCTTCATAGATTTAATCATTTGCATGTTCATGCCTCCCATGCCTCCCATGCCTCCCATACCAGCGGTCCCTGAAGGTGTTATCTCTTCTTTTCCCATTGCACCTAATAATTTTTGAACATTTGCATTATTAGTTTTAGTAGCCGCACCATTACCCTCGTCACTATTTACTAAACTTCTTAAAAAATTCTTCTCATCATCAGAAAAATTCTCTCTTTGTTTCATAAAATCTAATAAACCAGTATTACTTATTACCAAAGCCAATAATAAAACCATTAATAAAAAACCTAAACTCTTATTCTCTAAAATATGTGGCATATATATATACATCATATATTTTTAAAATTTTACTTCCAAAGCTATTTTTTTTGCTATATTCTCTGGTGCCTTCTTCCAAAGATTTGTCTTCGGTCCCGATGCAATTATAGCAGCTGGACCCAATAATTTATAGTTTGTTTTTTGTTTGTTTTGATATTTTTTTACTTGACTTTTACTCCATTTAATAAATTGTTTACCATAAGCTTTTTCAGCATCTTTGTCATTTTTTTCACCTTCACAGTAAGATTCGGCCCATTTTATTACTGCATCTTGGAGGGGTTTTCCTTTCTTATTACATTCTCCATATGCATTTTCATCTCCGTCCCACTCTTTGCAACCTTTTAATTTACCTTTGGCACTTTTTTTTATTTGATTCACACATCTCTCCATATCAAACTTTTCTATTGTCGAACCCTTCATTGTTGCTAAAAATATTATACCGCCAAATATTAATATCGGTAACACATATTTTTTCAATATATCTTTTTTATTAATTTTCATATATATATATATACGTGAGAATAAACTAAAAATTAGCACTGTCTAAAGCATCTATTTTTCTTTTCCATATTATAAAAAGTGATGATATTTTCTTAGCAACATTAATCATTTTTTTTATCATTCTATCTTTATCAAAAAATTCATTTTTTAAATTTGCTATTACATTTATATTAAGATCTGCTGAAAACCCCAACTTAAAATCATCATTCTCATTAATTTTATTATAATTTATATTTAAATTTGTTAAATAGTTTTTTTGTTTTTTATAATAAACATCTAATAAACACGCTTCTTCATTTGTTATAATATCTCTCCCATAAAAATATATTGTAGGTCTATGATATTTACTAGTATAAACATATATATAATCTAATTCTATATTTGTTCTGAATACTGGAGATTCGGTATCTCCTTGAATAAAAACAAATGATAAATATAAACCGTTTAATAGTCTTATAAACAAAGATATATTTTTACACGGTTCTAATATATAAGAATAATCATCCATTTTGTTATTCATAACCCTATCCTTTTTCCATTTATCTAATTTTTTTTTAGTAACCTTTAATGACGTGTTTTCTGTAAAACCTATATCATCTAATACTTTTTTTAGATGTGTCATGTTATAATTATATTTTAAATTCATTATGTCTTTTAAAAATTTACCTATTTTTTCTTTGGCTTCCATCATAATAATATATAATTATAACTTAATTTTAAAAATTATCCGTATATTCATATTCCGTTTGATTTATTTGACTATAAATATATTCTGCTCTTCTATCTCTTTTCATATACCTTAAAATTGATTTGAGTTTTCTTTGAATTTTTAATTTCATATTTTCAAACTTTTCTTTTGATTGAACATTTCCCATGTATATTTATTCAACATTATTTAATTTCATCTATAGCGTCTTTTATATTAACAGCCTTTGCTATCTCCTTTATAACTGCTACATTACGTTTATCTATTTCTTCTATATTTTCTGATATAAGTGATTCTGTAACCGAACTTTTTATATTATATACATCATCAGTTTTAGGATCTGGAAATTTTTCATCTATCTTTTCATTCAATTCAACATAAGCATTCATTCTTAACTTTTCCACTTCTGAATATATTTTCCCATGCTTCCCACCCGTATCTTTTATCCATCCATATTCTTTATCTTTCACTACAAAATTTGTTCGTTTTTCATCTGTGCAATGAATAGGTCTTTCCGTTTTCGGTAAATCTTCTAAATTTTTTATAACAACATTCGTTATTCCATCTTTTATTGTATAATTACTAGATAATACATCTTCCAATTTAAATGATATTTGACTTATAAAATCTTGTAACGTCTTAGCATCTTTGCAATGTTCATCTAAAAATACATTTATTGCTATGTTATTTGTATTATTGGAATTAATTGTATTATTATTCCCCATACCATTTTTATATGCTTCTATTGTCTCGTCTTTACATTTTATGATCTCGTCTTTTAAATTAATATTTTGACCCATTGCTTTCATTAATTTCAAATAATCATTTTTTTCTTCTATTTTATCTAGAGAAATACATTTCTTCTTATGACTCCATAAACCTTTTCTGCTCTTATATTCTCTCTCACAATTTTCGCATATATATACTTTTTCGGCACTTTTCGGCACTTTTGGTAACATTTTGGTAACATTTGGTAACGCTTTTTTTAAATGTTTTTTGGTTTGTAAATGTTTAGCATAATGAGATTTATGAGACGTATAATAGTCACAAATTGTGCATGAAAATAAAACGGCACTTTTCGGCACTTTTCGGCACTTTTGGTAACGTTTTGGTAACGCCATTCTTAAATATTACAAATATTTTATTTTTATATCCTTTTTTTTGGTGCCTTTTTCTAAGTTATAAATTTTATGGTAACAAAAAAATATTATTATTTTTGTAAAAATACCTACATCATGAAGGAAAATGTTTTTTTTTCCGTTTTTAAATTTTAAAAAATGTTTTCAGATCACGATTTTGGACATTTATATTTGTCCATTTTGGATTTTCAAAAAATACTTTTGAAAAAAAAAAGGCGAAACTGGTACCTTTTTTTTAGTGCTTTTTTTTAAGCTCTTACTGCTTACAGTAACAACTGTTTTATAACTTATGTAAAAACCTCTACAAGAAGCTGTGGTGTTTTGAGAATTTCATAAAACCTTAGCATTTGTCGTAACAGACATTTTTATAGGTTGAAATCTCAGTAAGGCCAGTCTCAATTAAGATATATATATACCCATTTAAACATTTCTATATATTCTCTATAATGGAAGCACAACAAACAGGTTTAAAAAGAAATACGATAGAGAAATTTTACACCAAATCAGAAGTAACAAAGAGACTAAGTGATATATACAAATCTATAATTAAAATAGATAAAGATGATCTAATAATAGAACCTTCAGCTGGAACAGGTAACTGGTGTTCTCAATTTATGGATTATAATTTATTATCTTATGATATTGAACCAGCTGGTCCAAATATTATTCAACAAAATTTTTTAAATGTTGATTTAACACAAGGATTCAATACATGTATTCATTTTATTGGTAATCCACCATTTGGTCGTCAAGCTACTTTGGCAAAAAGATTCATAAAAAATATATGTAAATATGAAAAAACAAAGGCAATAGGTTTTATATTACCTAAAAGTTTTAAAAAAGATAGTTTTAAAAAAACATTTCCTTTAAAATATCATTTGATTTATCAAGAAGATCTAGAAGAGAATAGTTTTATAGTTAATAATGAAGATTATACAGTGCCATGTGTATTTCAAATATGGAAACATGAAAATCATAATAGAAATTTACCTGTTATACATGAAGCAAATGGATATCATTTTGTTAAAAAAGAAGAAGAACCTGATTATTCTTTAAGAAGAGTTGGTGTGTATGCTGGTAAAATAGATAGTGAAATAGACTCTAAGAGTATTCAAAGTCATTATTTTATTAAATTGGATAAAGATATTGACAACTTTATAGAAAAATATAATCTTTCTGTAAAATTTGAACATAATAATACTGTAGGCGCAAAATCAATTTCTAAGCAGGAATTTATTAAAGAGATTAATAAAATTGTTTAACGTCTTCGTCTGGTTCTACGTTTTCTTCTACGAGATTTACGGCGTGATTTTCTTCCACCTTTTCTTTTTCTCCTTTTACGCGATTTTCCTCTAGCATTATTTCTTACAGATGTTACTGTAACTACTTTTCCTGATTTTAATATTACTTTTTTTGATCTAGGGGAAGACTTTTTGAATTTTACAACGTTTTTCCATGTATCCTTTAATGCAGAACGCATATTTTTTGCATATTCTGTTTGTTCTTCTTTTTCGTGGCTTTTGGGTAGCGATCTTAATCTTCCTATAGTAGGCACATGTTTCTCATCCCATAATAAAACAGGATAATACCCATTATCTTTTGGTCCTAGAATCTCTGCCGTAATACGCGTTTCATCATCAGTAATACGAGTACCTCGTTCCAATGATACCTTTTTCGACATTTATATAATATTTAATGAGATAATATATAAATTACTAAATTAACGTCTTCGTCTGGTTCTACGTCTTCTACGACTTTTACTTCCACCTCTTCTACTTTTTCTTCCCTTTTTGCCTTTTTTACCTTTTTTACCTTTTCTTTTTTTTTTTGTGCTAATACCAATAGTATGAGATACAGTATCTAATGAATAAACAGCAATATCCGAAGCACCTTTAACTACACTATTAACAACTCTACCAGTTTTTGATACTAAACCATCAGCACTTGTTAAAATAATAGTAACACCTTTACCAGAATGTTTAAACACATAAGCAAATACACCACCGGCTAAAGGTATTTTTTTACTAAAAGACCCCAAATGTTTTAAAGTTCCGGCCGTCACGTTTGAAACGCGTTTTCCTAATTTTAATCCTGTTAAATCGCTAACTAATTTTCTTACACTACTTGTCAAGCTATGAACAATACTTCCAGTTGTCTTAAATGGCATATATATTATGTTTCGATAATAATTTAAAATTAAAAGAAAATACTTGTTTATAATGAGGAAAAGTCTTTGTTTTTATATAACGGTAATTTTACCAGTATTAATATTAGGTGGAAATACAAATCAATATAAACCACCACAAAAAAAACAAGTTCGTTATACTAAAGAACAAATTAATAACGCATGGTTTAAGGTTCCGTGGTCACATGGAGGTCATTATTGGCATAACCCTTTAACAGGCGAAGATCGAGATTATCTAATGGATGATTTATAATTTTCAAAATATACTTAAAGATTTTTTTACATTAACAAATTATATGTGCTCCATTACAGCAGATAAACTTTTCTTTTTAGAAGATAAACTTATGAGACAACGTGGTCTTTATTTAATGTGGACTATTTTATATGTCTTAAATTTAATATGTTTAAGTGCGGATACTACAACAGGTCCAATTAGAGATTTTAATTTAATTAGTTCTTTACTTAGCACTATATATACGGGTGTTAGTTCGGCAAATACAATATATGGTAATAAAAAACCATCTACTTTTTTGTTAATTGCAGGTCCAGTTCATCAATATTCTACATGGCTTCTTTTAACTTATTATAGAGGTGCGGTTTATAGTTCTTCTCCAGTAGGTTCATTAAATGTAATATATACTCTTGTTGTAGGAATATTTACTATAGATATGGTTATTAAAACATGGGTAACTGCTGTAAATCCAAAGTATTATTTAGATTATGCTAATAAAGAAACAACAACAACAGCGGCTTAAAATCGAATTGATTTTATTAATAATGGTAATACAATATTAATAAAATGACACAACCTACATTAAACAAATGTTCCTATTGCAAAAAACATTTACGTATAAAATTTATTAGTTTTGAACCATTGAAATGGCAACTATATGGTAATTATACTTCAACTAAATACAAAGGTTTATTTTGTAGTTCATATTGTTGTATATTAAATGAAAAACGTCAAAATAAATTAACAAGTTAAATTACTATGAATCCATTTCTTAATTTCAAATTGAATAGGTTTTAAAAAAATGGTTAAGGCATTTAAATAAAAGTCTTTATATTGATCATTGTTAGTTTCTTCTAACTTTTTTAATATATTAAAAACAACCATTAGCTCTTTTTTATCGTATAAATGAGTTATGTTTTCAAATACTTTATCCATATTAATTGCATTGTCATTTGTTGATTCAAATAAATCCTGATTTTCTAATTTAAGGATATTAGAATACAATGATAATGTATGTGTAATAGCTGTGTTTTTACATACCTTATATGTTTCAATTAATTTCCCCAAACCTTTAATAGCTGAATCCAAAATATATGAGAAAATTACTGTATCCTTAGTTTTATACCACAAATAATATCTACGTATTGCGTGAAAAAGATAATACAAATCATCTTTATTATCACCTTGCCACCATCGCAAGGCACCCTGAACATATGATGGTTGTTGTATATGTAATAAATTATCACTAACACTTACTTTAGTTCCTATAGGACAATTAGACAATAATGATAATTGTATCATAACTTGTAATGGTTCTAAAATCATATCTTGTCTTTCTTTTTGTTGTGTCTGTAACAACTCCATTGTTTTAAAATAAAGCTATATTTTTATATGTTTATTTTAAATGTACTTAAATAAATTTATATGTTTAATATAATGCCAAAGAAAAAAACAAAACAATCTACTTTAAATTTTAACGAATTTTCAATTAATAAATCAGATATTAATATCCCATCTATTAGTGCTAAACCTATTATAAAAAATAAAATAATAGAAAAAAAAACATTAGATTCTTCAAATAATATTTTGGAAGTTTATATCGATAATAATGAAAATAATAGAAAATTTCTAGAATTAACAATTAAAGAAAAAAACCAAGTAATAGAAATAGGATTAGTAAATAAACAAACATTTAATAATAAACAATTAGCTTGGTCGAATGATGATTGGGAGAGAAAATTAAATATTATTGAAAATAAAAAACAAAAAGAAAAACAAAGATTTGAAAATGATAAAGAAACATTAATGCAAAAGATTAAAGAATTGGAAAGAACTATTAATATCAATAAAGCAGATTTTTCTATTAAAATAAAAGAACAACAAAATATATTAACAGAAAATATTCAATTGCTTTATAAAAATGATTTAACTCATAAAGACCAACAAATCTTACAATTGAAAGAAGAATTGGTAGAAAAAAATAATGAAATTGGTAAGCAGCACGAAAAACACCAAAACATATTATTTGAAAAATTGAATGCGAAAGAAGAATTACATAAAAAAGAAAGAGAACAATTAAGAATGGAAAAAGACTCCCAGGTATTAAAAGAAATACAAAAAATGAATGCTAAAACCGAAGTAGCTTCAGTTAAAGGTAAATTAGGAGAAAAAAAATTAATGGAAGTATTAAAAGAATATAGACCAGAAGATGATTTTAAAGATGTTGGACAACAGGGAGGCAAAGGAGATATTATTCAAAATACAGGCAAATATATTATAATGCACGAAGCTAAATTATACGATAAGCAAATGAAAACAAAAGAAGTTAATAAATTTATTAAAGATATGAAAAACAATAAAGATATTAATGCTGGTATTATGACAAGTTTTAATACGCACATACCAGGTAAAACCAATCAAAGTAAATCAATGCACTTTGAATTTGTAGAAGGGAAACCAACATTTTATTTACCACATTTTTCTGAAAATACTGAAAAAATAGAATTTGCTATGAAAATGTGCGTTAATCTTTTAGACTCTAATATAAATATGAAAGAAGCAGAAGAAATGGCCAGGATAATAAAATTAATTAATAATTCTTTACAAAATGTTTCAAAACAAGAAAAAGCTTTAACTACTTTTGTAAAAAGTCATGAAAAAAATATGAAAGATATTAAAAATAATCTAAATCTAACTTTAGAACTTTTTAAATAATTATATAATATATATGCCAATAGGATTATGGGGTGATAGAGTAAGAAAATATATAAAAAAAGCCAAAAAAACTAGAAAAACTAGAAAAAATATAAAAAAAAAGAAAATTAAAAAACGTAAAGGTAGGAAAAAACGTGGTGGAAGAAGGAGTAAAAAAAATAATATATCAAAATACATACCATGGATATTTGAAAAAAAAACAAGGAAAAAAAGAAAATAGATTATGTAATAATCTAAAGTTATTACATAATGTTCAACTTTTGTAAATATAAAAATATGTTAGGGAAACCAAATGAAGGTATAAGAAAACGCTATAGAATATTTGATATATCCATAATAGATGTGATAGCAACTATTATTTTAGCACTAGCTATTAAGTTTTTCTTAGCACATGATGTATCTTTTATAGCCATACTTATATCATGTTTTATAGCTGGTATTTTAATACATAGAATGTTTTGTGTTAAAACAAAAATAGACAAAATAATATTTTCTTAATTACCTCCTTTTTTCTAGGATAGCAAAATAAATTTTATCTATAGTTTTAGAAGAATATTTTGATAATTTGATCGTTTTTTTCCAGTTTTTTTTGGCTACTTTTTTAAATATCTTTCTATTTGAAGATTTTTTCATAAACAACAATAATCGACGTTCATATTCTTCTCTTACTAATTTTCCTAATAAAGATTTTTTTCGAAAATCACTTATTTTACTATAATTATCTACTAGTCTCATAGCCCTATAACGTAAAGGATGAACTAAGGGCATTTTTTTTGAACTAAATTGTTGTGATCCATATTTTGTTTTAAATGTCTTATTATTCTTTCTCTTTTTCAATTTTTTAGTTCTTACCATTAATATATATAAATATTATTTTACGTATATATATATATGAGTTTGAATCATTATTTGTTTAAAATAATAGTGTTAGGTGATACTGGTTATGGTAAAACATCTCTAGTAAAAAGACTTTTAAAAGATAAATTTGATGAAGAAAGAGAACCAACCATCGGTTTAGATTTTGCTACCACACATGTTGAATTACATAATAAAAAGAGTGTTAAATTTCATATATGGGACACAGCAGGACAAGAAACATTTGCTAGCATAATCAAAACATATTATAAAAACATAGCATGTGCCTTTATAGTTATGGACCTAGGCGAAGAAGATAGTTTTCAACAAGCTGAAAAATGGTTAAACAGATATAATAGTGAAAAAAGCGAAGGTTCCAAAGCCCCACCTATTATAATAAGTAATAAACTTGATATAGAAAATAGAAAATATACTGAAGAAGAAGGAAGAAATTTTGCAAAACAATATGGTTGTATTTATTATGAAGTTAGTGCAAAAACAGGCGCCAATTGTAGTAGAATAATGTCTATCATGGCTGAACACATTTATAAACATATGAATAAAAATGTATTTATGGAAGAACCCGGAATAAGAAAAGAGAATTATTTACCCGCCTCATTAAATATATCAAAAAAAGAAACAGATTGGTTTTCTTGTTGTGTGACTCAATAATTAAAAACCTAACTTCTCTTCTCTTTTTTCTCTTTCATCTTCTGTTAAAGTCCTATCGTCTAATGCTGCTTTTACAGCAGAATAAGTCATTTTACTTTGCGATTTCAACATATCAGCATTTGTTTTAGCTCCATATGATTTCAACACTGTCATTTTTATACTAAAAGACCAATCATTATTATTCAAATTAAGTAATAAACCTCTATCATCTAATAATCGTATTCTAAATTTACTTAAGTTAACGGGACCATAATAAATACGTTTTAAATCCATACTTAAATTTGTTGCATATGTAGCTCCTCCATTAGGTGCTAATATGTTACGAGCTACAGGAAATCTATATAATAAATCAGAAGTTGATGGTGGATCATATCTGTCAGCTGATTTACCATTCATTGCTAATTTTAATTGATCCACTGTATATCTCTGTGATTGTGTCAAATTAGAACTTAAATCTGCATTTGCTGCAACAGCTCTACAACCTGCTCTTCTAGTATTAAATATCGGAACTTCACAACCAATATCCATTGTATATTTATTATAATAATCAGGTAATTTAAAATTTTGCTTATTAGATTTGTTAGCTATTAAAGATTGATTAGGTTTATTATTACAAAAATCGTCCAACGCTAATATTAAATATCTAGGTCCATGTAAATCGAGACTTCCTTCACTAACTATTCTACCATTTGGAGGTATATTGTATTCAGGAGACCGAAATCCCAACAACCAACCCAAATTATAATCCAACTTTTGACCTACAGCACCTCCTTCTACACAAAGTGCTAGTTCAGCTATAGGACTATACCATTTAATAGTAACTACCTCAGAACTATTATTTGTAACAGAAACCCTATTTTGTCGTGAATGATATTTAAAAAGTAAATTCCTACTAACATCAGCATCTACTTCACTATTAATTGTATTTATCAAATCTAGACCATTAGTATAATTACCTTCTTCGATCATACATGGTTTTGCATCTTGGTTCGTTACAAAATAATTTGTCCCATAAGAAGCATTAAAAACATACCATGCATGAGGAACTTGTATATCATTTAAACATAATTCTACTACATTATTTATAGGACCTATTGTAGCTGTATAATTGGTAGCAGAATCCAATCTAGCATTACTATTCATACTATCTAAAATAGGGTTTCCAGAGCTATCAAAACAATTGGTGGGAACAGGATCCAAAATGGTTCTATCTTTACTATCAAAATTGACTATTCTTATTTCTTTATCTATATATGTTGGATTTAATCTACCCTGAATAAAAGATGCTGGTTTCGATATAATAGAAGGGAATTCTAATTCTACTTTAACATTTTTATCTTCATCTAATAATTCATCTGTTAATTTATATCTATCACCTACTATTTTTTCTGTTAATGCTAATTCTGTTTGTTGCGGTCCAAAAATACTTTCATTTATTCCTTTCGCTTTTTCTGCCAATAATTTTTTTCTAACATCAAAAAAAAACTTTTTAAATTTTGGATTGTCTCCATACTTTTCTATATATTGTTGTGTAATATCTATAATATCTGCTTTTGATAACGGAACATCATCTAATGCATCCATAATAGCTATTAATTCTTCTACACCATAATTTCCCACATCAAAATCTGTATTACCACTCATGTATATATTTAATATTTATTAAATTTTATATAAAAAAATTTTATAATTAATTATTAGTGTCTTTTTTTTAGTGCTTTTTTTGTAGTTTATGCAAATGTATCTGCCATCATTGGATCATAATGGATCGCATCATTATTTGCTCTTCTAACATCACCATCATCTACAAGTTCCGCGACCGCAACCGGTAATTGCTCTAGTTTTTTTTCTTCGATGAATTCGGAAACTACCTGTTCGACTATCTCTTTCATTGTTTCTGGCTTTTTATCAAAACAGCATGGCATACCATTATGATAAGGAACTTTATATTTCCATATTGTTTCCTTACCACTAGCATCGACTATACATGGTATATGTGCATTTGGATTATCTTCTAATTGAAATAATTCAACATCTTCTGTGATAATTACTTCCACTATTTTCTTTCCATCCAAAAATCGTTTAGTGCTTGGTTCTGTATGTAACTGATTTAATATCTCTACGCATTTAAATCCAACAATAAGAGTATTTTTACAACCAACATGAACAGCATTCTCCGTTTCTTTTAATGTTTTACTTACACTTGATTTAACAAATGCTCCTTCCATCGTTTCCCAAAAATTTGGTTGTGATATTTTATCCGTTATATCTTTAGGTAAAGCCATATCCATTACATCAGCTGTTAATCGAAGTTTATTATTCAAAAACAAATAATATTTTTCCGCTTTTGGATTTATCTTTAAATCGACACACCTTCCTTTTTTCTTCTTTTCTCCTAAGATTTCTGCCAATCCAGTATTCATTTGCTTTTGATAGGTTTCATCTGTGGCATCGCCCATACCTTTAACCCATTCTATTTTATTATCTAAAGCCAATTTCAATATTTGTTCTGCCGTCCATTCTTTACTACCCATAGTATTTAACATATCCATCATTTTTTCACGTGTATCTAAACGGGGAAGAACTCCCATTAATAAAGACATATGAAATACACCTTGAAGGGTGCGTAATATTTTCTCTTCCTTTTGAGCGTTTTCCTCTTCAGCATCATTGGTTTCATTAATTTCTTCTAATTCAGGCATATCATCATAATTCTCTTCCTCCGCCTCTTCGCCGCTTTCTTCATCATCATCGTTGTGACAGCATTCACATTGACTAGGATTCAAATGCTCAACTAATCTTTTGATTTCTTCGGCTACTTCATCTGCTGTTTCAAAATAACATACATCATCATAACCTATGCTATCATCAAATGCGCAGTCATTGTCCTTTTTCAATATAGTTTCATAACCTCCATGTTGAGCCAATATTGATAAGGTATTGAATTTATCATTACCATTATCGAACTTAAATCTCATATTAGGCATACTCAAAGGTGGTTCAAGAGAACCACCCTGAATAGTCTTAGCTTGTAGTTTATTGTATAATTCAGTGATTGATTGCATATTTATAGTATTTTGATAGTGTTATTAAGTACAACAATATCAATTCAATTTTATAGTTCATCGCTTTTTCTTTGTTTTTCTACCACCTTTTTTCTTCTTTGACTTCGTTTTTTTACTTTTTGATTTTTTACCCTTTTTTGTTTTCGCTACTTCATTCATTATTTTTTTACTCATTTCTGATACTTTTGATTCAAATTTAGCCTTTAATGATGGTTCATGTTCATAATAAGGTTTATCTTTATAGTCAAAGTACATATACCATCCTTGATCACCTACATCAATATCTTCAAATAATTTACCTGTTCCTCTGGTTGGCAAAGAGATGTTTTTGACATCATCCCACCATTTTTTGAACCAGGGTCCATCTTTTTTCTCTGACCACGCCCCAGGTTTGTCTTTTTTGGTTATCTTTTTTAAATAACGTGGTGGGATTTTCACATCATCACTAGCATTATTTTTGTCTTTAGAATAGATTTTTTGTATTAAATTCACATATTTCTCTCCCCCATCCTTTAAAAATATACCTTCGTCAGAACGAGATAAAGGTAATTCAGAAATATCTTTATCCACTTTTAAGAATCTAGTTCGCTTCTTATTCTTAAATCTAAAGTTAAAATATTTCCAATAGTAGGGAATAACATAAGTGAGCGATGCTAATTTAGTTCCTTTGTATCCTCCTTTGTATCCTATCCAATTAATATTATCAATAATAGTTTTTCCAACACCTTTTTCATTACTACAAACACCATTAATATATAAGTAATTTTCATTACTATCATAATTTTTATCATGAACAATTCCCAAAGCAGTGCAATTATAATTAATACTTTCATATAATGTTTGAATGGGTTCAGCTAATATATCATCATCTTCATCATCTTTTTCATAAATATCATGTAAAGCCTTTATGATACGACTATCTTCTAAATCGCTCTCACTAGGACTAAATCTATTGAAAAAATCAACTAATTTATGCGAATAAGCTTTATAATCTATTTTGTTTTCTTTTTTTTTGTTGAATTTTAATATGATAAGAGCACCGTCATCCTTTTCATCTTCTCTATCAAAAAAACTTTGAGGGACATTTGCCCCACACATATATGTTGTATTTCCTGTTAAATGTTCTGTTAATTCCTTAACAGCATCGCACAAATCTTTGTCTTCATCATCGATTTCGAAATTATCAGTAAATCCATAAGGATCTTCTTTGATAGTAGTTAATACACTATTAATAACAGGCCATGTGCATTCTCTATATTTTTTAGGTTCATAGTTATTTTTGTATCTATCTTTATCGTTTTTCTTTTTAACTAACATTAATGATTCACTTTTTACTCCTTTTGGAATAAAAATATGACTATTGAAGCTTTCTTTATTTCCATGTATAGATTTGATAGTTTCTATCATTCTGAGGCATCTACGTTTGCTATTACCATCCGCCATGTCGTTTTTAACATAATTAGGATTGATGAAATAATAAAACCCAGGTCCATTTCTAGGGACAAATTGGCTTACTAATCTTTTGGTTTTGGGCATTAATATATATAAATAGGAGAAAATTACTTATTATTAAACAATATAATAAGTAATTAACGTCTTCTTTTCTTTTTAGTCCATTTTTTAATTCTACGTTTGCTACATCTGGTCATTTTGATACCTTTCATTTTTCCTAATTTTTTGGTAACTTTTACGAGTTTTCGCATAGCTTTTTTATTTATTCCTTTTAAACAAATAGTTTTCTTTGTCATTCTTTTTTTACATGAGCGTTTTTTGGTGCGACGTCTTCGACGTTTTTTACGTCGTCGCGGTGCCTTTTTTTTAGTTCTCTTTTTCGAGTTTTTTCCTCCTCCTTGCATAACACAACTTTGACCCTCTGTTGGTTTATCCCATTTCATATTAAAACCATTTACTAAAACATCATGCGACTCATACGCCTTTTTTAGCCTATTCTGGTATTCCGGGGTAGCCTCCTTCTTCTTCGCCTTCTCACTTGGTTCGACGCCTTCTCTCATACTAAGATATCTTTTCATTCTATCTAGTTGTTTTTTGCTAATAGGGGTTTCTGTTGTTGTAATCCCGGGTATTGCTTGTATTGTATTTATAAAATCAAACCATCGTTCATCTTTAAATATTGCATCATCTTCTCTTATATTTTCTAATTTTGAAACTGTATCATTTAAATTTTTATTGTAATTATCATTACCAGTATCAAATTTAAATTTATATTTAGCATATAGTTTAATAACATATGTTATAGCTGCCAATTTAATACCTTTATAATAATCAGAATTACAACATATATTTTGTAAAAATTTTAAAAGATTCATTGCCACACCCCTTTCTTTAGAACATATACCATCAATATATAAATAGTTTTTTCCTTCTCTTTTCTCTTCATATTTTTTCTTTAATTCCATCATATCACCAGTTCTTGGCTCCGTTGTTCTTGTTTTTAAGAATTCATCGATACTTGATAAATCTCTTACTGTCATAAAAGTCAAAACTTTTTTGTCATTATTAGCAACTAAAAATATAAAGTTTATTGTTTCTTTTAATTTATCAGTTTCAAAAAAATCTCCACTCATAACTGGATCACATAAATGTTCTCCATCAAATGCTTCATCATCTTGTAAAGTATTACTAGCTCTAGCCCACAATTGCCAGAAATTTTGTGTCAGCTCCGGAACAGCAGAAGTTCCTTCTTCTTTTTTTATAATTTTAATAATGTACTCTGTTGTTTTACTATTAAATTTTTGACCACCGATACCTTTTATAAGTTCCTGTGTTGCCTTTGGAGCCAAAGGATTACATAAAATATATAATCTATTTGGTTTAATGGAATTATCAACCATTTCCTTTTCGCTTCTAGTAATACCTTTTATATAACCAAATAATTTAAGTTCTTTTAATTCTTCTTTTTCCACCTCCTTCTCCCCCGTTCGTTGCTTCTTGTCAGCCTCAACTATACCACTCATATTATTAATATATAGTGAGAAAATAGAAATAATCAAAATCGAATAGAATTTACATAAATAAATAATAGTATCATACACTATTAATATGTCTGCTTTAGTAGAACAAAAACCAGCTAAATTAAAAATCGGTGGGGATTGTCCTATATGCTGTGAGCCTTATACAGGAACAGTTAGAGAACCCATCGAATGCAAAGCATGCGATCACGTAGCATGTAAAAATTGCGTGAAAACATATTTACTCCAAATATCTGAACCTAAATGTATGCAATGTAATGTGCAATGGACAGACGAATTTTGTAATGACACATTAGGTAATTTCATGAATACTAAACATCGTAAATATATGAAAACTTTGTTATTTGAAATGGAAAAAGCTAGATTTCCTGAAACCATGCCAGCCGTTGAAACGCATCTAGCTTATAAAAAAGCCAGTGAAGATTTAATTCATATAAATAGTATTATTGAAGACGCACGTCGTGCTCTAAATCAACTACATGATGAAAAAAATCGTATAATAGCTGAACAACGAAATTTAAAATATGGTAAAAAAAAACCTGAAGCAACAAAAAAATTTATACGAGCTTGTCCTGTCAATGGTTGTGAAGGATTTTTATCCACAGCATGGAAATGTGGTGTATGTGAAACATGGGCGTGTTCCAAATGTTTTGAAATTATAGGTAAAGACAAAAACGTAGAACATGTCTGTAACGAAGATACCTTAAAATCAGCACAAATGATTAAAAATGAAACAAAACCATGTCCTAGTTGTAGTGCTGCTATCTATAAAATAGAAGGTTGTGATCAAATGTGGTGTACTCAATGTAAGGTTGCCTTTAGTTGGAGAACCGGATTAAAGGTAACAGGAACAATACATAATCCTCATTATTATCAATGGATGAAAGAAAATAAAGATAATGTTATGCAACCAGGTGCGCAAATATGTGGAGGTTTGCCGGGATTAACATTATGGAGAAATGTTATTTCTACAATAAAATCAATAACACCCACCAATGAAATATTTTCAGATATAGGTTCATTATTTATTCATAGAAATACATTCTTTAGAAGATTTGTATTTAATAGTAATCCATTGTGTCATGTTCGCCACGGTTATGACCCCGATAAACAACAGCTTTATTTAAGAGTGAGTCCAACAAGTGGTGCTGGTTTCAATCGAAATAATAATTCTACAATTTCAGTTATTCCAAAAAAATATTATTATCAGTTACCTAAGGAAGAATGGGAAAACATGTTAAATGATGATAATAATAAACATAGAACTATTAATCGCGCATCACCATATGTATTAATGGTTCCACCTAGTATAGTAAAACTAACTTGTATCATAGGTAATATACATAATTTATTGCAAAGTATAAATCATTTTGATAATGTAGAATTGTATGACCAACGGCAAAAATGTCAATTGCAACAAGATAATCAAGACCTTAGAATAAAATTTATTATAAAGGAAACTACTGAAAAAAATATGAAAATACAACTAATGAAAAGAAAAAGAAAACATAAAAAAGAAAATAAAATTCTACAAATCTATGAATTATTTAGTCAAGTAACTGGTGAATGTTGTAGAAATATTGTTAATCAAAAAACAATAGAAAATATGATTACTAATTGGGATAAAATAGAAAGAGTTCGAAAATATTGTAATTTTGAACTATTAAAAATATCAGAAACGTTTAATCAAGTAGTACCATTTATAACATCATCATTTCGACAGCATCGTTTAAATAGTAAAACCAAGGACAATCCAGCAGAGGGTGAATGGGGTTCAAATAAGGGCTGGACGATGGGTGGAATTAAATATCTTAATAAAGAAGATTATATAAATAGAAAATTATATCACGATACAAAAGTATATACTAATCTTTCATCGACACATATAACTGATGAACAATTAGAAGATATAAATATTTATGATATTCAAAAAGATGATCTTGATTTGGCAAAAGCATATATACAAGCATGTATATGGAAAAGACAACAGCGATTTTAAATAAATAATTCTCTTAAAAATTTTAATAGCTCATTAACTTTATCATAATTTTTTTTAATACAAACATGTTTTTTTGAATTACCTTTATATTTGATCTTACCGCAAATTTGACATACTTTTTTTATTTCGGCTTTCTTTCCAGAACATATATGTCCCTTTTTAGGTTTTCCACATATAGAGCATAAATATGGTGCCTTTTTTTCAGTTTTTTTTGGAAACGTAGCAATTTTGTCTAATGATAATGTAAAATTACTTGTTCGTTTTAAATGGCTACGACCTTTAAACAATATATTCTCCAAATAAAACACTAATTTTTTATTTTTATTTAATAGAAATTGTCTATTTCTATGATATTTACTTTTAATAACAAATCTATTATAGTCTTGACAATCCTTATATATTCTACTTCTCCATTCTGTATGTTGTTGTTTTTTTATAAAACCTATGCCTACTATTTGATTAGTATCGTTATTCATTTCAATAATATACAAATAGGTATTATATGGTATTTTATCAGGTATAAAATATTGAAACCCATAAACAGCTCCATTCCATTCTTTTTCTTTTTTCCAATCTCTATTTTGCTGTAGTGTTTTGTTGTTAAAATGAGCCAACCCTATTTGTGTAGTAGAGAATATATTATTCATTTAATGAAATAATATATTCATTTGTTTATTCAATTTTAATTATTTGCAATATAAATAACGATTTAATTTTTTCTTTGAATCAACAAGTTTATCTGGAGCATTATCTTTTACCTTTTTAACATTACAAGATAAATGAAATAAAACTTGAGAAATATTTTTACACCCTTCTTTCTCATAAATATCTTTTGTTATTTGTAAATTATTTGGGTCAGTATTATATAATTTTGTTAATAATAAACCTTTATCTTTTAAAAAAGCCTTATAATAATGTTTTTTTAATTTTTCTATTTTATCACTTTGTTCTATTAAACTAGTAGGATATTTACCTATACGTGTAAAAGCTTTTTCATATGCTTTGTTTCTATTAGTATGCATATGAACAATCATAGCTGACGGAATCCATTCTTTATCAATACCTATTTCTTCCCAATCTTTTATTAAATAAGTATATTTATCTAAAAAATGTCGCATGTGTTTTCCATGACAATCTTTAAAACCACCATAATTATAATACAATTCATTTAATATTTTTTGATCATTTTTTTTAAATTTTAATTTTAATCTTAGAATATTATGATTTTGCATAGCTAATTTTATTAAAATAGCAGTTTGATGATCTTGTTGTTTCATGGCTTTTTCAGCTAATTTCAAGTAAAAATGTATATTATGTTTTACTCTTTGTTTAGTCAAAAATTTTTCCCCATCACTTAAGATAAGTATAACAAGATTTGATACAGCATTATTTGTATAATTAGGAATGACTTTATCTTTATTATAAAGATAACTTAATAATTTTTTTGAAGCATTTCTCATGTTTTTAAGGTTTAATTCTAATTTTTTATCAAATTCAGTAGTCATTAAATCTAAATATATTTTTTTCAAATCAAATTTTTTTAAATTTAAGCAACCTGTACTTTTTCTTCTAGGCGAAGGTTCAGGCGAACTCAAATCAATTTCTGTCCAACTATTCATTTTTGTAAATTCCCGGTTTTTATTTTTAGGTGAAAATGGATTCATCGTAGAAAACAGCTCGTTTCCAGTATCTGACAAAGTTCTGCTTCTTAACATATAATATTTATTAGATAAATGTTATTAAATTAAAATTGTAATATATATTATATGAGTACATGCGCTTACGTTTTTTTTGGAATTACTTGTGCTTATGAGCTAATATGTTGTAGTCTTTTCGCTCATTCACTATGTAAAGAGTGTAAAGATATAAATAGATATAAGATAATTCAACGCACAATGGATGATGATGATGAAGATTCTCAAGAATTTGACCAAATGTTAAAAAGAATAGATAATACAGGTGAAGAAAAAGAGACACCTATATTATGGAATAATAAGCCACTATTAGGTGAAAATAATGAAGAACATATAGAAGAGCCAAAAAAATATAATTATGAAAAGGTAAATTTCAATGTTAGGTCTAGTTTAGAAACATTATATGAAGATCAAAGTAATGAAGAGCTTTCAATACAATTATAATAATTATTAATGATATTTATTTGTTTTGAATCAAAATTGAAAAAATTGAATAAAAATTCATCATTAATATCTTTATAATCAATGATATCAATTATATTTGGTATATAATAAAAAGCATTAATATCAAGATTTTTCATTCTATATCTTGTTGAATCTAAAATATAAATAATTGTTTTGGTATAAAATAATTTTTGTAGTTTTAAAAATTGTATATGTGATTTCTCTATTATGACATAATTATCTTTTGTGGTAACTCCATATTTACCTTCTAGATCATATTGTGGTAATCCATACATTTTATTAGCGAAAATTAATTTTTTCATACCATAAAAATTACAAGGTTTATTTGTATAAACTATATTTAATGACGTGGTGTTTTTCTTAAAATAGCACGTTTTTATATTTTTGTATTTAAAAATATTTGTTTCATTATTACTAATTAGTGTTTTATTTGATCTTATTCCAGGATCTAAATTTGTTTTTATAATATCAATGCTATTATATTTTTCTACAAATGGTAATAATTTTTTTATAATAGAACTACAACATACAGGTAAATTACGATTAATTGGAAAACGGATATATTTTTCATAATCTTTATCATATAAATTAATATATTCAGATGATGGTTTTTTCTGTAAATAAAAAAAACACGTGGGCGTTTGAGCTTGTTTATGGAAAATTTTATTTGTTTCAGTATTATTCATAGTATGTAATTTCACTATTTCAAATTGTATCAAAAAATCATGGAATGTGTTGTCTTTTTTCATCCATAAAGATGGAATAATGGTCAATAAATGTTGATAATCATCTAATTGATGTATAAATTTTCTAATAAAATTTTGCCATATAGTTTTTCCATCTAATTTTTTAGAAATATTATTATTTGTAGGTGTTTTTATTATACCATAATTAAAAGGTGGATTAGCAACTATAATATCTACATTTATGAATGGCATTTCAAGATAATCATAATTATATATATTACTATTACTTCCAAATATTTGTTTTAATGTTTTGATATGTTCTATATTTATTTCATTCATAAAAAGCATATTCTTTATAATATGTAATTTCCTTATTTTAGAATCATCAATTTTTGTTTTCAAAGAATTATATAACTTATAAAATAAAACAATCATAAAATAACCGTTTCCACAACATGGATCAAACCATTTTAAATTTGGATTTTCAAATAAATGACTGGGTAATAATTCAAACATTTTATCAATAAGAGTGTAATCTGTTCTAACTTCTCCATATTTTGTTTTATTCTCAATACTTACATCAAAATCCTGTTTATAAACATCAAAAATATTATGACAATCAATATTTAAAATTGACATAATATATTTCAATAAAAATATATATACATTTTTACCTAATTATAATATATATGAAATCAAAGTATTTTTTATTAGGTTGTATTTTAAGTATGATTTGGATATTACATTTTTTTGGAACACGTTTGAAACCAAAAACGAAACCTAAAATAAAGATAAATATGCCACCATTAATACAAGATTCGCATATTATTTTATTTAATAAACATATTCACCATTGGATGGTATTTTTGCTCTTTTTTATTATAAGTAGTGTATTATTGTATTTTTACAATCATAAATTATTAAATATTATACAGGGTTATAGTTTAATTCAAATAATACATGGATTAAGTTATAAAGATCGTTTTGATTTTTCAGTTAAATAGTGAATTTGTTGTAACATATAAAAATGAATGCTCCATTGAATAAAACTTTTACAATAATTAGGAAATAATCCTCTATAAAATCCAAATAATCCTTCAGATTTATATATTTTTTTTATCATATCTTTTGCACCATTATAAACGGGAACAGAACTATCAAATGATTGTAGTTGTAATCTTCTTCTTAATAAATCAGTTGGATAAGAAATAGTTAAAGCTAATGTGCTAGCTATTCCTCCACTTAATGGATTTAAACTAGGATATTCTTTTTTTATTTTATCTTGAAAATAAAAAAGAAATCCACTGAAAGTTCCAAAACCAAATAAGCTCATACCAAATCCATTATATAAATTTTTTACAGGTGTTTTTCTTAAAACGTCTAAAATACCATTGTATTTATTTTTATTAGTTTGTAAAGATAAATAACTTCTTGTTGTTTCTAACGGATATATCAGTCCAATTGAACAGCTTCCACTAGCTATACCTGAAATAAGCTTATTATCAATAGTATTATCAATTTTTCTAAATAAAGCATAATTAATAGAATATTGTGGTATTCCTTTAATCAAATTGATACCATTTCCTTTCCATAAATATCGAATACCTTCTTTTTTAACAACACTTTTAATAGTAGAATGAGGTATGAATGGGTTTTGTCTTTGTATTCTCCATAACTCAATAGGTGCTGATGTGGTTTTTGAAATAATTGATGCTCCACTTGAAACAAAAAAATTTTCAAAAAATAAATACATTCTATAAATATTAAATATTATCTTTATATTGTTAAATTAAAATTCATCTGCTGTACATGTTTTTCCACATCCAAATATAATTGCACAGCAACAAAATCCACAATAAAACCATATAACACCAAATATTAAACCTAAACCACAAGATAATAATAGAAATACTACATCATTTATCAAAAATGTTTGATATGTTCCAGGGAAGAATACTTCTATGGTAAATAAATACATTAATCTACCAATAGTTAAAATTAAAGTAATGCAAAAACATAGTAATATTAATAAAGCTAAAATCGTCAAAAAGTTTATAAAACATTCTTTAAATTTATTTATATATCTTATATAATTACAAGTATCGTAATTAGTCGAATCATATATGCAATAACAATTAAAATTATTTCTAATGATATATAATCTATTTAAACAATTACAAGATATCTGATATACTGATTGTTGATTTTCTCGACCACTTTCTATGTCTATTTCTTGATTACTATTAATATAATTAGTTATTATTCTGCATAAATTTGTTTCAACTTCTTGACGACAAGCGGGGCATATAGTATTGGTTTCATAATATTTTTTATAACAAACATTACACATCGAATAATCACATTGTTTTATTTTACATTTTCTTATATATGTATCTTCATGAGCGCAACAATTACATTGTCCTTTTTCCAGTGGTTTTATTTTGTTCATTTAAAAAAATAAAACTAACTAAAATAAATTCGATTTTAATGTAACAAACTTTTTTCTGGCATAAAATAACATATAATAATTGTTAATAAAATTAAATTAATACCATAGTGATTATAGTTTTCAGGTTCTTCTCCAGGATATTTTGTGTTAAAAATAATATCCCATATATCAATACCAAAATTAGTGGTAGGATCTATATGATGATTTACATGTGTTTCTGGACTATGTAAAACATAATTGATATTATGAAAAGTAGCATATAATAAAGCCCACAATACACAAGCCCATAAATCAACTTGTTTTATAATAATAGCAGCAAATACAAATAGTAATCCTTGTGTTACGGAATTATTTACAGCTTCTAAGAATATATTATAAAATCGTTTATTAATAGAAGAATCATGATGAGTAATATCATGAAATTCTATGAAATTTAAAAAACATCTAATAATTTGGTCGGAATATTTATTTTGAGTGAAAATATTATCTTGTTGTGAATATAATTCTGTCCATGGAATAGCATGAGAACACCAATGAACAAAATAACCAAAACCACTTATAAATATAAAACTAATTACAGTAATAAAAAAATTTTTTTTTGTTTTAAGAGAAAGGAAATATAAACAAAAAAGTGAAATAATATAAAAAGGAAAATTTATTTCAATATTTTTAATGAACATCGCTAAAGATTCAGATTTAATAAATAGTTGCTTATTATTATTATCTATAGCAATATAATTATCAAAAGTTTCATATTGTTTCTTTTTTTCCTTTTTCTTTTTTAGTTTTTTCTTTTCTTCTTTATTCTTTTTTTCTTTTTTATGTTTTTTCTTTTTTTCTTTTTTAATTTTATCTTTTTGATGTTTAAATTTATTTTTTAATAGAGAAGTAATAACTGTACTATTTTTTTGTTCTACCATATTTATTATTATTATATAAAATTAAAAGAAGTTATGATATTTTACAAATAAAATAATATAATTAAAGTTTAAATGGGTGAAAAAAAACAAACACCAAAAATAATAAAAACAATTGCATCAGGCTTAAAAAAGTCATCTGTATCAAAAAAAAATTTAGCAATGTTATTAAATGCTGTTCATTTAGGATTACCATGGATATTATTGGGATTAGTGTTATTAGGCCCTAAATGGTTAGCAATGGGTTCTTTAGGTTTATTAGCATTATGTTTGATTTCTCTTATGATATTAGGTGGAAGTTGGCTTACTATGCTTACTCAAGAAATTACAGGAGATGACCATAATATTATTGATCCTTTTGTTGAAATATTAAGAATGGAACCAAATGATTCTAATAGAACAAAGGTTTATTGGATGGTTGGATTATGGTTTATAGTAGTAATAGGAGCTGTATTTTATGTTAGATTTATATCAGAAAACAATATAGTAAAAAAAGTTTTAAGTGATGATTTAGATGTAAAAGGAGTAGTCGATATTGTAAGAGGAGCAGTTTAAAACGGTAAGCTTTTTAACCAAAATTCCATTATTTCAAATTCTTTTCTACTCAATTTTTTATATTTATTTACTTTTCCAAATTTCAATATTAAAGGAGGAACTTTAAATTTTTCATTTTTATAAGGTTTAGATGATTGATAATAACAATATCCTACCGAACCGTTGTTTGATGTATTTAAATTCCAGTAATCAACGACACAACCACAAAATAAATGTTGAATTTTCCAATCTGTATTAAACTTAAATTTACCAGTTGGTTTAAATTTATCCCATAAAAATCCTGCTTGTTTAGCAGTTAAACCTAAACCAGTGGTAGATACATTAGCAATCCTTTTTAAAACATCAAATATATTTTCTAAAGCAATTAACCTATATTCCCTCTCTATTGGATGTCTTAAAATCAACTCAATTCCTCTCCATAAACCATGTTTATTTGAAATAGTATTTTTCATAACAATACTATTTAATTCATTATCATTATAAATATTATCAAATATACCTGTTTTTTCAGTAACTAATTGATATCTTTCAGGTCGATTTATCATAAAACATTTAAAACAAAAATCATCAAATAATTGATTTTTATAAAATTTTCTACAAGAAGGACAATCAGGTTCCTGTTTTATTTGTTTTTCACTTTGTGTTTCTACTATACAAGCCATGTTTATATAATGTTATTATGTGCAAATTTTTAATTCGATTTTCAAAAATTATATTATTAAACATATTAAATAAATGTATTAATATTTAATTAATATGTCAATAGAGTTAAAAAATGAAGTTAATATGATGAAATTTATAAAAAAAAATAATTACTTAGTATTATATCCTGATACATCAATAAAACTATATGGTTCTTTGAGAGATATTGAAAATGATATATTAGTTCATTCGAGTAGTATATCAAAAAAATTAAAAGAAAGCGACCACTGTATTTGTATATCTAAAGGAACAAATTATGTATTTTTTATAAGAAAATTAACATAATTGTTGTCTTAATACCCATCCAGTTTTACGCGCTAAATAACGATTGTAACTATTATGTTTTCTATCTATTCCACTGCCAACATCTGTCGTTCTTCCTTTATAGCCTTTTTTCATACAACAATATTCATTTTTTGCTGGAGTGGAATCGCCAGGTCCTCCAGCATTAGTGATTTGAACTTGATTAGGACAATTCACATTAGCTTTGACAGACTGGTTTTGTGCATAATTTCTAGTAACAGCTATCAATTTTCTATTTAATGTAAATTGACTAGCTTTTTTTTTGTATTGTTTCTCGTTTAATCTAGGGTCTCTTTTTGGATATTTGAGACCAAAACATGAATTATTTCTGGCATACATTATATAAATAAGAAGATATAAATAAAATCGAATAATTTAATTTATTAATAAAATAAATTATATTAATGACTACATGTATTCATTGTAATAAACAATACTCTAATGCTAAATGCTTTAGAAAACATTTTGCAATATGTGATATATTACATGGTGGAACAAATGATCAAATATTAAATTTAAAAGAATTAACTGTATTAGTAAAAAAATTAGTAAAAGATAATAATGATAAGACTAAACGTATTAAAGTTTTGGAAAATAAATTATTAAAACCTAAAGAAATAAACTTATTGAAATATTTAAATGAAAACATAAATAATTTAGATTCATTTGAACATTTTATAGGAACAATAAAAATAACAGATGAAAACGTTGAAAACTTAATTGATCTAGGTTTTGTCGATGGTATTGTTGAATTAATAAAATCAAAAATACCTAATACATTAAATGAAGACATACCTATTAGAGGATTTTATGAAGCACCATATAATGAAAAAATATTAATATTTACAGGTGTTGATTGGATTACATTAAAAAAAAATAAATTTGATGATATGATATTCAATATTCAAAGAGAATTAATCAATTATAGAGAAACATGGCAATCAAAATTAGGTGACAAAATATATGATAGTGAAAGTGATAAATATTTACAACTAAGTTCAATTATATTAGGAGGTGAAGATAGAGATGTAAATATTTTAAAATGTTACAAAAAACTATATCATTCTATAAAAATCAGAGCTAGAAATTTTATTAATAATAGGTATAAAATAATATAAATAAATCATTTCTATAATATAGAAATGAATAAAGTCTTATACTTCATTCGACATGGAACAGCTTTACATAATGTTTTATTTTGGGATCAAGGGGAAAAAGTTTATTCAAAATATCGCGATACACCTCTTGTTAAAAAAGGTGTAGAAGAAGCAAAAAATTTAGGTGAAACATGGGAAGATATAGATAAAATAGAATTAATTATTACATCGCCTCTACTCAGAACTTTACAGACAACTGACAATATTTTTTGTAAAAAAAATATTCCAATAATAGCTTTAGATTGCGTTATGGAATATTCACAAGGATTGGACCGTTGTAATCATAGAAAATCTATAACAGAATACAAACCATGTTATCCAAATGTCGATTTTTCTTTTATAGAAGATGACATAGAAAAAGGATGGAGACATCACAGTTATGAAACAATAGAAGAATTAGATGAAAGAGTAAAAGAAATGATAGGTTTTATTAATACACGAAAAGAAAAACATATAGCTATTGTATCTCATAGCTCTTATATAGGTAATTATTTATTTAATAAGATAGGAGATGAAAATAATGAATTAAAACATTGTCATCCTTATATTCATAACTTATAAGTTAAATTCTACAATTCCTGAACCAATTATAAAAAAATATACAATTACAATTACAACAACAAGCTAGATAAAATAAACAATAAGTATTTAATACACATTTTATACAATTATATTCGCACTCATCCCTACAATTTTTTTGTTTTTCATTAAATTTATTTAAACATCGATCTATTCTTGTTTCATGTAGAAATTCCGCATGAAATGAAAAAATAAGTTTTCTAAGATCATCATTATCAAAAACTTTTTGTGCGGCTATCGACATTAGTTTATATATTTATGTATAAATTCATTTAATTGAATTGTTTTTATATTTAAATTATTGGCTTTCACCATCTTACTAGAATTATTTTTTTCATTGTAAATCAAATAATCTGTATTCTTACTAACGGATGTAGATAATTTAACACCTATATGTTTTAAGGCTTTTTCAAACTCTTTATTTCTAAAACCAGTTAATACTATCTTTTTACCATATAAAGGATGTCCGATATTATAACCCTTCTCTTTAACAACCATTACTTTTTTTTGTAATTGATTTACATTAATAAATTTAATAAATTCTGTTATATGATCTACAAATTTTTTGGCTGTTTTTACTTGAAATCCATTTAATTTACTTATTTTTTCCACTTTTGCATCATATGTTTCTTTTTTTAACAAAATATCAGGATAATTTTCCATAATAACTCTTAATTTTTTCACACCCAAACCTCTACCAAATATATTGGTTGCTATCATTAATTCTGGTAATTCAACTGATTCCATCGATTGTTTAATCGAATTTACTAATTTTTGAGACGTTTTTTCTTTGAAACCTTCTACCTTCATAAAATCTTCATAAGACATTTTTAATATATCTTGAACACTATCAAATCCAGATTCCATAATACGTTTAACATTTCCTCGACCCAAACCTTCTGTTCCTATTTGAACAAAGAATGCATGTATCGATTTCATTTTTACCGTAGAATTATCATTTGGATTTTCTAATACATAATCAACACCTTTCATTTTAACTTTAAAATGTGCTGGAGGATTTTTTACTTCAACCGCTTTAATAACTTTATGAACTTTTGGTATAACATCACCACTTCTTATGATTTCAATAACAGAACCTACATCAATTCCGTTTTTACGTCTCCATTCTTCATTATGAACAGTAACGAATGTAATTTTTGCTCCGCATAAATTCACTGGCTTGATTCTTATTTTAGGTTTTAAATAACCATCTTTACTAGGAGACCAAATCATTTCTTCTACAACACTGGTAGCAATTTGTTCATCTAAAATCATTTTAAATGCCCACGCATGTTTGGGATTGCCAGATATTCTTTCTACGGCGATATTATCACATATTATTAATCCATCTATTTCATAATCATAATTGCTTCTCCAATTCGTATAAATATTTTGTAAGTCTTTTAAAACCATCGCCCATGTCATAGATTTTAATTCTATCTTTAAATGTTGTACAACATTGAATTTAAATTGTTGTAAGAAATGGAATTGATCATATGGTGTTCTATGAGGTTCGATTAATTCATATGCTACAAAATCCAAATCTTTTATCATATCTACGTTAATATTTTTTGCATTGACAAGTCCGGATACAAAATTCCTAGCATTTGCAAATTTTTTACTATATTTTTCCTGAAATGTTTTTCTTTTTATTAACAATTCACCTCTTACTGTACCATATGGAATATGAGGTATATTAAGATATGGTGCCAAATGACTAACATCTTGTCCATATCGTCCATTTCCTCTTGTAAATAATTGCATTTTACCCATTTCAGTAGTAACCATTAATGAAATTCCATCTAATTTTGCGCTGATCAATTGATCTTGAGTGATATTTTGTAATTTTTTTTTTACCTTTGATTCTTTAATTATTTTATCCATAGACCACATTTCATATGGTAATTTAACTTTGTTTTTAGTTACTGTAATAGTTGTATGTGGAACAATTTTATTAATAACCGAATTTGGATAAGTATCTTCAATAAATAATTTTAATTTATCATACTGTAAATCCGTCATAATAGGTTTATCATTATTATAATAACCACTATTTGCTAAACGAACTATTTCACCTAATTGTTTTTCTGTGCATGATTTTAAAAATTCTATTCCTTGTTTTTTATAATTTTTGACAACTTTGTCCATCGTTTTCTTATAACGTGTAAGCATAATATAATTTCATTCTATTCTTATTAAATTATATTATTCGATTTAAATAAATTATTTTTTATCCGTTATATAGTATCCATTCAATTCAACTAATCTTACTTCATAATTCCAAACTGAAAAATATTTGTAATGAACGGCAAACATAACAAAGTGAGATATGAGTATCAACCCGCTACCTATAGTTATCATATACAAATTGTCATAAATACTAGCATAATCATAACATATTTTTTTAAATATAGTTAATTGTTCATCATAATAATTAATTTGTAATTCTGTTTGATAAATTGTTTCATTTAATACAGCTAATACTTCCCGCCCTTCAGCTAATTTTTCCATAGGATTATAATTTAAATTTGGTTCATCGGGAACAAATTTTTGTCTTCTTTCTGGACCCTCCATAAATGTAAATTGATCTTTTTCATACATACGACCAAAACCATGATCTATATATTGAGTTTTCATATTCATACACTTATTATATTTTCCTATTATCATTAATGCTGTAGAATCTGCACTATTAACATGCATTTTAGCATCTTGAATATAATCTAATGAAACATTTTTATATCGAACTATCATATTAGAAAATCCATCACAACTGTTATTCAAGAAAAAAGAAACAGATGTGCTAGATAGGGATACTATAAAAAATCCTATAATTAGAAAATAAAAAATAAACATTAAACTAGTTCCTATTACTCCCCATGCTGTTTGAACACTTTTTTGAGCACAACTTTGAAAACATTTGCAAATACTCCTTAGCTTTGATTTCTTTTTACAACAACAATAGCAACCGACTTCTTCGATCTGGCATGCTTCTCTTCTAGTTTCTAATATAAATATACTAATACCATAAAGTAAAACAGCCGTATGTAATAATAGAAAAGAAATTACAGAAGTATAATAATATTGTTTAAAAGAATATAAATCTTCATTATATTTTAAAAGAATATCAGAAGATGCGGTGACACCATTTAAAATTAAAGAAATACCAGATATAGTAATAAACATTCCTATAAAAGATCCCATTGGTAAATTATCAACACTAACATCGTATATATAAGATATAAAATTCATACAAATTTCACAATTTACTTTCATATCATCAATTTCAATTTTACCATCACCATCCCAATCAAAAAATTGGTGTAATTTTTTTTTTATTTGATTTTTTTGCGACTCCATAGATTCAAAGGACTCCATATCGGAATCAGATTGTGTAGTAGGGATTATTTTTCTACTCATCTTTTTATTAATGTAAATTATATTTTAAATGATTTACATTAATATATTAAATCAGTTCGAAATTTTCAAACCTGTTACGCTGTTCTGGTGTAACATATTTGATTCCCAAATATTTGAAGATGGATTGTTCGTCCTTAAATTTTTTAGTAAGCTTTTCGCCCTTCTTTTTTTTAATAAAGCTATACAATCCATGTTCATTCATGGTGAGGTCCATTTCATTTGCTCTGGCTCTCATTAAGGTATTGAACAATTTGCTACCTGTAAAATACAAGATAGCAAACGCCCATTCATCGCTTGAAGTTTGCATGAAATCCAATCTACGGGCTGGTTTTCCACGAAGTTTTCCAACAGTTAGGGATTTCTTTTTACCACGCGATAAGAATTCTGTTAATATTTTCTTTTTACTAAGTTCATCCAAAAAGCGCTCGAAAATATCCGTTTTCTTTTTGGTAGAAGTAATAATAACATCAATATCGCCAGAATCTTTTGCACCACGTCTATAAGATCCCACTATAGTCATGCTAGCTTTTCCATCAGTATTTAACTCATCGAAAATAGCGTTCATCTTTTTTTCATATAGCTGAATTTCTTTACGTTGAATACGCTCTAAGACATCTTCATAATATCTTAATCCCTTAATTTGGACGTCATTCAAAACATCATTTTGCTTTTCACGAAGCTCTTCAATGCTTTGGATATTATGGACCTTTACTAACTCTTCAGCTTTTTTAGGTCCAATACCATAAACATCGGCAAAATCATATTTTGGATTTCCGCGAGATTTTTCCAAATCTCCTACTTTTCCGGTGTTCAATAATTCAAGGATCACCTTCTTAGTAGAAGCACCAATTTTGATGCCTTTTAAATCATCAACAGATTTAATTGGTTTGGTGAGAAGCATGAACTTTTCTTTCTCTCTATCATAAGCTCTTGCTTTAAAATGATTGCCATCCTTTGCTTTAAAGGTGGCTAATTCAGACAAAGTACTAATAATTGCTTGGTTGTATGCCATTGTAATAAGTGTGTTGTATATGAATATTAAAAAATATGTTTTTTATTCGATTTTATATTTATTAAAATGCGATTTCTAATCATATCCTTTCCGTCTTCTCCATTGTTGGTAACAATTATCACAATAAGGTCTTTTATGATTGTATTTTATCATATTTTCACACCATTTTGTTGCACAAGGTTTATCAGCTCTACATTTTTTACAAATACCATTTTCATCCAGTATCTTTTTATATAGCGTTTTGCATCTTTTACATTCTATAGCGTTTAGCCATTGTGCCTTTTTTAATCCCTTTTTAATTAATTTATTTTTACATGTTTGACAACAAACAATGATAACATTGTGCTCGTTACTATCATTATTATTATATAAATATTGATATAAATTATCGCTTTTTACATTTTTACATATAGCACAACAATCTATTTTGTCATTCCAATTCGAATCTATTTCTTTTTTATATTTTGTTTTATTACCAATTAATACATAGTTCTCAATTATATTATCAGGCTCCCATCTATTGTTTTTTATTTGTTCTTCTATTTTTGCTAATTGTTTTTTCCTTTCAGCATTTTTTTTCATCTCTGGTATTTTATTAGCTATTTCACCGGGTAAAAATTTTGTTATACAGGTATTACCTATAACCATTGCTACTTTGTCCGTATCACTACGTATAATATATTGGTCTTTAATTGTTACACCGCATATACATTCTACATGATCAGCTAATTGCTGTCCTAATGTTTGTATTATTGGAAATCCTTTCCATTCAGGTAAAATAATTTCACCTAATTCTATATCATCTTCTTCTATATAGAATTTTTTTTTTAATTCTCCAATTGAATACCCTAATTCTTCAGCACCATCACAAAATAGTTTGTAATTAGAACCCGTAATATAAAATGGATTATCTTCACTTGTCGAATCACTTTTTTCACATACAACAGATGTCATATTTTAGATATTATATAAGTATATATATTATCTAATTTCCTATTCGATTTTAATATATCATATTTTATAAATATATGTAAGTGTCTTTTTTTTAGTGCTTAATTTTTAGTTCTCTTTTCTGAGTTTTTGAAATAATCTTTTAAAAAATCTTTGTTTAAAAATTTATCCAAATATTTCTTCGTTTCTAATTTTTTTATATTTAAAGGTTTTATTGTCTCATATTTATTTTTAATTTTAGGTTCTGATAAATTATCCATTTTAATATATTTTAATATTATTTTATTATAAGATGAACGTTAAAATACATAATTCTAGTTATATGAAAAATATTGTAAATGGCAAAGTTGTAAAGGATGAAGAAGCACATTTAAATTTTGATAATAATCAAGGAGAGTTGTTTGCTAGAAAAAATAAAAAAATATACTATCAACATTTAAATAAAAATCAATTGTATGCTTTATTAAATCCTAATAATAGAACACCTATTATTAATAATTTAATGAATTTAGGTGGTGAATACAAAGAAGAAAAAAAGAAAAAAAAAGCTAAAACACAACATAAAACTCTTAAAAAGGGAAATAAAAAAGTAAAACGAAAAAGAAAATCAAAAACATTAAAATCAACAAAAATTAGATAATTTTAATTATGTTTGGAGCATGATGATATAATTCTGACGATTTCTTTTTTTGTAAATAATCACTTACTTTATCTCTATCCATTATTTTTATATAATCTTTTGATGCATATAATAATATCACTTTTGGATCTTCCATATAAATTGATTCTATATATACTTTTGGGGTTTCCTTAATGTAACGGATAAAAGAAACTATATCATTTTCCTCTTCAAAAATAAAAGTGTAAATTAATTTCTGTTTTTTTTTAGTTACTTCATAATTTTCATAGAAAGAAACACAATTATTTTTTTTGGATTTATCAACAATTTTGTGCTTAGTTTCTGTAAAACTTGTTAAGTTTTTAAGCGCGAGCGAGACTTCAATTCGATACCCCATTTGCTATATCTAAATAAAATAAATATTTAGATAATTTTAATTAGCTTCATTAATGTAAATAATTTTTTTTATTATTATCTGGTTAAAAGGTGCTGATTTAAAATATTTAATGCAAAAAAAAATAATAATAATAATCTATTATTATATAAATGTCTCAGTGGAAACAGCAAAGTGGAGTAAAAAGAAATAGAAATGTTAAAGCAGTTAGTGTTTTATTTGAAAAATCTAATTTTTGGCAAAGAGGTGATAATCTAGAATTATATCATGATAATGATGGTAGCACAACAATGGTTGGTATAGGAACACGTGCTCCTATGTCTCGATTATCATTTGGTGATACAGCCGAATATAGAAGGTTAGAATATAGTAACAATGGTAATTTTGCTTTATGTGAAAAAAGCGATGGTTCAGAAGCTACTGGATTAGGGTTTTATGAAAGACATAAAAATCATAACTTAAATGATGTAAGATTATTTACTGGCATTAAATTTATTGTTAATAAAGATAACAATAATACTATGGATACTATGGGTTCAAACGTAAAAATGCTCTTAAGAGATGATGGTAAATTATTAATAGGTCATGATCCAGATGAACCCACAGCTTTAGAACCATATAATGTGGCAATGGTTGATGTTTCTGGAAATATTAGAACTAGTAAATTTTTAGTAATGAAAAAAATGACAACTGTTACTTCATATAAGCCTCCGGGTGCTTTACGATTTAATGGTTATCGTCTTATTTATTCTGATGATGATGGAACTGACCATTTACTACAAGTTGAATCTGACCAAGCTAAAACAGGTGCTTGGTTAGCAGGACAAGTAAGTGCTAATAAATATAATGTTTATTTACAAGGTGTTCCTGTAGGGGTATTAAGAAATCTTTACGATGTAGATCTTTTTGAAGCCGAATTTAATGTCGAAGGTAGAATAACTGTAGGAGATCAACAATATATGAAATATCCTGTATTTTCTGGAACCACCATTGTTGATGTTTCAGGTGACGGTATTATCAGTTCTCAACATAATTTAACAGTAGGGTCGCATAACCCTAAAGCTATGCTTGATTTAAACTATTGGGATAAACCTTTTATAAAATGCGGTGAAGATGATGTCGAAATTAGTGGTAACTCTATTGGAGCAGGACAAACAGTGGTAATACAAACTAGTTTATCATTTGGTATGGGTAAAAATATTACATTATTAGGAACAAAAGACCAACAAAGAGCTTTTTGCTTTGGAGATGATAACAAAATCGTAAATGGTGAAGATAGTTATATTTTCGGTGCTGAAAATATCATTTATAATTCATATGACTCTATTTGTAATTTCGTAACTGGAAAAAACAATCGTGTTTTTGATTGTTCTGCTGGTTTCATATCAGGAACAAATAATATTTTAGGTCATATATCATCTGATGGTTTATATTCTCCAGTCCAATCAACTATTTTTGGAGACAAAAATTTTGTTTTATGTAGCAATTCATACCTATTTGGTAATAATAATACTTTTGTAACAGGTTATCTAAATACTGGTTTTGGACAATTTTTAGATTTAAGTAGATGTCATGTAGTTAATATGTTTGGTTCTCATTGTAATGCTACCGATGTTAGTAGTAGTTCAGTATTTGGAGACTATAATAACTTATCCAATAACACATTAGGATCATTTGTAATTGGACACGGAAATAACGAAAATAATGGAAACTATAATTTAATGTTTGGTAAATCTCATAGTGTTTCTAGTTCTAATCAAACCTTTATAGGAGGAGAAAATAATACTGTATCCAATTCTACCAATAATTTAGTATCAGGGAAAACCAATAATGTAAGCGGATCTAATGAAAACTTAACAGCTGGTCTCACCAATACTGTTACTAATTCTAATTATTCAACTATCATAGGTGAAATAAATAATTCTACTCTAAATACAAGTTCTCTTATTTCTGGTAGATCAAATATTGAATCCAATGGTATTAACAATAGCACATTTGGAGAAAGTAATGCCAACACAAATAATTTAAATACCCTTTCAAATGGTCAAACAAACACTATTATTTCATCATCGCAAAGTGTTATTTCTGGTAGATCAAATAATGTAACAACAGCATCTGAAAGCAGCATTTTTGGTTTAACAAATACTATTAATACTACTGAATATTCATTAATATCAGGTAAAAATAATAAACTTGTTGATTCAAAAGGAAGCGCTTTATTAGGAGAACAAAATGATTCAAGTGGTAATTCAGTAAATATTTTAACTAGTGGATATAATAATCAAGTAACTGGTGGTAATAATAATATTGCTTTTGGTAATACTTCAATATTAAAAACAACCGATAATTCATTATCTAGTGGATTACAAAATACAATAACAGACGGTTCTAATAATACTACATTTGGTAACTTAAATCAATCTACAAGTAATAATAATACTATGTTATCAGGTAAATCAAATAACAGTTCTAATAATCACAATTCATTTATTTCTGGAAAAGATAATACAGAAACAGGAGGTAATAATAATACCACATTAGGCGAATTAAACACAAATACAACCTCCACAAACACATTGGTTAGTGGTTTAAGTAATAAAAATATTTCTACCAAAAGATCATTAACTGTTGGATTAGCTAATGAATTACACGATTGTTCAGGTTCCTTCGCATTAGGCGATAATAATTTATTAAAAAACAATCAAACAGTTGCCGTATTTGGTTCTAATAATGATGTTAGTAGTAATTCAATAAATTCAATTGTAGTCGGAAAATCAAATCGAGAAAAAACAGGTCTAAGAAATGCTACATTTGGTGAAAATAACGACCTAACAACAACCAATAACAATATAACAGCAGGTAATAACAATATACTTATTAATGGGTCTAATAATGCCGTTTTTGGAACAAATAATTCAGAAACAACAAGCAATAATTCATTATTATCTGGTCAATCAAATGTCATTACCTCTTCTAATTTAATTTTTACTCAGGGTTCCAGCAATGTTATCAGCAACACAAATAACTCCTTTTTATCAGGAACAAACAATAGCGAAATAAACGGTGATACTAATAATATTTTTGGAAAAAATCAAACAGTAAGTAGTTCAACCTCTGTCATGTTATCTGGATTTAATAATACCATATCTCAAAATAATTATAGTAATATTCATGGACAATCACATAATGTAAAAGATAGTTCAAATGTTAGCATTTTTGGACATACACACAAAATTGATAGCAATACATCTATTTTAGCTACTGGATATTTGCATGATGTAAGTGGAAATACCAAACAATCCTTAATATCTGGTTATAATCATAAAGAAAACGATGGACAAAATAACGCTACATTCGGTTCTAGTCAAACCATTAAATCCACAATAAATACAATTACAAGTGGTTTATCCAATAACATTACAACAACGACTCATTCCGGTATTATCGGTCAAAATAATACTACAACAACTGTAAATGAAACATTAATATCAGGTAAAAATAACACTGTTTCAAATAATAATTACTCTTTTATATCTGGAATAAATCATAATGAAACAGGAGGAAATGCTAATACATTATTAGGTGAAAATCAAACAAGTACGACCTCAAATAATACAACTGTAAATGGTAAAGATAATACCATTTTAAATGAAAATAATAGTTTATTAACAGGTGATACCAATATAGTAAAAAATGGAGAAAATAATGCTACTATAGGTAAATCAAATACTGTAGATGATTCAAGTCAAAGTATAGTTTCTGGTCAAAGCAATACAGTAACAACAGAAGTATCCTCTACTGTTTCTGGTAAAGATAATACCATAACTTCGGGTATATATAATGCTATTTCAGGATTATTAAATACTGTTACTAATGCTAGTCAATCTATTATTGGAGGTAATAATAATAATGTAACAAACACTTCTAATAGTATTTTATCTGGAGATTCTAATACTTATATGGAGAATTATGAAGTTATTAATGTTGGATCATCAAATAATATTCATACTGTAACTGATACAGCAGTATTTGGAATTAATCACGATATTAGCAACAATACATCAAATTCTCTAATTAGTGGTAAATTAAATAAGGAAAATAATGGAACTAATAACGTAACATTTGGAGAAGATAATCTAACAATTCAATCAAAGAATGATATTATGGGAGGAAATAAAAATAATTCAAATGATAGTAGTAATAATGCTATTTTTGGTAACAATAATCAATTAAATAATATGGGTAATTCTATCGTCACAGGTAGAAATATTATTACAAAAGATAGTCAAAGAATTGCTTTAATTGGGAATATCCATGATGTAAGTGAAAATACAATAAATTCTATTATTGGAGGTCATAATAACAAAGAAGGCAAAGGAGAAAATAACATGACATTTGGTAATTCAAATACAGTTTATAATTCTTTAAATAATATGACTGGTGGTATATCAAATAAAACACTAGATAGTAGTAATAACACTGTAAATGGTGCTTCTAATTATATAAAAAATACCAGGGATTCGTTAATTGTGGGTGATACTAATACTGTAATGGACGAAAAACGAGTATTTATTTTTGGTAAAAATAATAATATCTCTGGAAACTCAGAAGATATTTTGGTTTTGGGGAGAGAAAATGTTGAAAACGGAGGTGATAATTCCATACTATTTGGATATAAAAACGAAAATACATCCGCAATTTCTAGTATGGTCATGGGTAGTGAAAATAAATTGATAAATGGTAAAAATACCACTTTACTAGGACAATCAAATCAACAAACTTCATCAACTAATAGTATAGCAACAGGTAAAAACAATAACAATTTAAGAAG
>Ga0181394_1000051_pt1 | contig 41452 bp, 46 predicted proteins | sample 17SPOviralmetaG_FD_130123 | JGI IMG/M metagenome (GOLD analysis project Ga0181394, IMG submission 130123) | Marine viral communities from the oligotrophic San Pedro Time Series (SPOT) site, San Pedro Channel, CA, USA - 17 SPOT_SRF_2010-11-23 | ecosystem: Environmental > Aquatic > Marine > Strait...
CCTGATGAGTCAATACGTAGTCGTTCAGCTGTATCTGTTTGGTCGTATATTGATAGCTCACCACCATCGCTAATTATTCTAAATTCACCTTCAGAGTTCTTTAAATCAACAGAGGCTTGGCTACCATCGGTAGCTTCAATCATTGCAGCAACTGTAGAACCAGAACCAGAAATATGAAGCTGACGAAGAGCTTCCATTGTTCCAATACCTAACTGACCTTTAATATAAGCTTCAAGTGGTTTAAAGGATGCCCAAGTATTACCTGATCCAAATGGTTCGTCAAGATCATTTTCTATTGGACCAGTTTCAATATTCGTCTTACCAATAAATGCACCCTGATCAGCAATAGTTATAATGCCATGACCAGAAGTGCTGTTACCAGCAGACTTTAAGTAAACATAATCATTAAGATTGGTTAAGAAATGGCTGTAAATTAAATCATGTGTTTGTAAACCAGAATCCCAGCTAGAAACGTGTCTTCGCATAATTGAAGCAGTGGTTGCTGTATAACCACTAGCTTGAGTACTACCATCAACTTGCAATTTATGAGTAGGAGAGCTTACGCCAATACCTACATTACCGTCGTGTTTAATTCGCAACTTTTCTGTCGCTGAACCACTCTCTGATGTGTAAAAAACTATATTTTGATCATCTGCTAAATGCTTAATATCCCAGTTGCCACCGCCTTGATATAATAAATTGCCGCTGGTTTGTCTTATTTCGCCTTCAACTGTTAATGTGCTAGCCGGAGATAAAGTACCGATACCGACACGTTCATTAGCACTGTCAATGTGCATAATAGTATTATCATGAGCAGTGATAACAGTACCATCACCTTTCTTGAAGTACAGGGCACCATCGGCTGTATTAATCGCTAATTCACCAAGATTTAGGTTTTCAGTTGTTGGAATTGCACCGGCTGTCGCCGATCGTCTGAGTCGGATGTCAGTTTTTCTGGCCAATGTTGGCTTCTCCTATGTTCAATCTCTATATAGAGCTTATAAATTCAGCACTGTATGTACAGTTATAAATCTATTTATAATAGAAGAGAACCTAATTTAGTATGTTCCGCCATCAATTACTTCAGATGCGATAGGCTGATTACTTGCATTGAATTGAATGATAGTACCCTCTTGAGTACTAGTAAGGAAATTAATTCCACCAGAAGTTACAACCATGACGGAATTGTCTGTTAGTGCTGTGATTCCAGTACCACCTGCAGCTACTGCAAGTTGAGTGCCTAAAGTTAAGCTTCCTGTAATATCAACAACACCTGTCGCAGAATCTAGAGTTAGATTACCGGACGAAGTATCTATTTCATTATTACCAGTAACACCTACACGAATATTACCAGCTCTAACGCCACCAAATTTAGCGATACCAAGATTACCACCGAATACTTCAGAATCATTAGAAGCATCAGCAATATACATAAATTCATTATCAGTATCGTCACGACCAAAGAATCCAAGTTTAGCATTGCTGCCATCGTGATATCGATATTCTATACCTCGATCCTTTGCATCATCGGCTGAGGGTACACTATCGCCACCTAATGTAAAGATTGGATCATCAATTGTAACAGTAGTAGAATTTACTGTGGTTGTAGTACCATGAACAGTTAAATCACCATCAACAGTTAGATCGTTGGTGATAGTAACGTCATCTGGCAATCCTACTGTAAACACTTGACCTGATACAGCAACTGTAACCTCGTTAGCAGCACCTTGAATAGTAAGAGTTTGTGAATCTAAATCTACTGCACTGACAGTTGTACCATCAGTTATATCTAAATCTTGAGCAGTAATGTTTGTATCGATATAAGATTTTACCGCAAGTGCACTAACAAGATCAGTGTGGCCAGCATTGGCGTCTATTGTAGTAACAATATCGGTTACTGTTTGGCCCGAACCACCAGTAGATTCTAATGTAAGTTGACCAAGATTAAGTACATCGAGATGCTTATTAGCATCTAAGATTACAGCACTGTTTGCAATTGCAGATCCGTGGGTGTGATCTAATAAGTCTGTAAAATATTTACCACCAATAATTTGTACAGCCGCGGCAATTCCATTGGTTTCAGTACCAGTACCAATGTATAATCTTTCACCAGCTTGAGAAGTTCCAGCTGAACTATTTTCCCAGGAGTAGGCTAATTCACCAGTCTTAAGATTAGCTGGAGAGGTAGTCGTAGTACCAGTATTTAGTATTTTTAATCTTGTTAACTTAGCCATTCCTAGTATGTGCCCCCAACAATAATGGTATTTTCATTATCGATTTCTACTTGTGATTTATATTCGCCAGCTGAAGCATCATAAATTAACACCGCACCGTCAGCTTCTCCGGTCGTATTTACATTAACAAGATCACCTATGGTTAAGCCACTAGAATCAAACTTCATAGATTGCGCTACGATTTGATTATTTTGTGTAGCCTTACCTTTTAAATGCTCAGTCTGTCTAACCTTAGCTTTTATCGCCATTAGCTTGCCCTTGTTACGCCAGGTGTAACTTCTATTTGTCCTTCAACTACCCTTGTTACCGCTCCGCCGGATGATGTTATTTCTACATCATAAACATACCTACCAGCTTTTAATGCATTGGTTTGAGTCGAAGTTAACTTTATGTTTACTACTCCATCAGATACAGGCGCTGGAATAGTTGCAGTAAAGTTAATTGAAGTAGACGAACTGTATGTTTTTCTTAACTGTGCTGCGGCAGAGTAACCAGTTAAGTCTAAAGCATTTCCAAACTTATCGGTTACGTCAATATCTACTTCATAAGTAGAGCCTTGATCTACTACTAAATTTGATACTACTGCCATTTAATTCGTCCTATTTACTTATTATTTATATTCTTTAGTGCTTCAATATCAGCTCTTAGCTGTTTATTCTCTTCTTTAAGCTCTTTAATGGCTTCGATGAATAGTGCTGATAGTTGATTATAATCAACAACTTTATGTGTATCATCTCCATTAAGATCTTCTACTTCACTAACCGCCGATGGCAATACTTCTTCTACATTCTGCGCAATAACACCAGCGGAAGCTTTACCATCTTTCTTCCAATTAAATGTTACACCGTCTAATTGTGATACTAATTCTAAGGCTCCGTCAACTACTTGTACATTTTCTTTTAATTTAGCATCAGAAGTTGTTGTAGTAGAGTATGCAGTAATGTTACCATCAGCGTGGAAATCACCATCTGATTCGAATCTAAACTCATTACTACTTGCGAAATATAAGTCAGCTCTGGTGGATTGATACTCCATATAGTTAGTAGTACTATCACCGAATGAAGATATCGTACCTCTTTGATCTTCTAAAACCTTAATTCTTATACTATCTCCAGAACCAGATTGTCTAACATCTATACCGCTGTCAGAGTGTATACTGAAAGTATCAGTCTTGTTATCAGCTGCAAGAGTAGTAGGTGCTGTGCCACTCTGATCGCTAGCTGGAGTTGGAACCGCAGTGGTATTAGTAGAATCATAAACAGTGATATTACTGAACGCATTTTGGTTAACTTCCGCAGTAGTACTAAATTTAATTACACCTGCTGTGTCGGTTCCAGTTCTAGTAATGCCTATTAAACCATTTTGTTCAAACTTAACTACACCACTAAGTGTGTCTGCACTATCCTTTAATTCAATAACAGCTTCAACATCATCACCATCTGCTACAACACCAGCTCTATTTTTTAATGTATATGTAGTATCATCGTCATCGATAGCAAGTAGAGTTTTTATTTCTGCTGCAGTAATGCCGGTATTAAGCGTTGGATTACCGCCAGTACCCAAGATTGCAGGAACACCAGTATCTGAGGTTATACCATTAACCGTCGTATTAAGTGCACTAATGTCTACGCCATCAACAGTAGCATTTGCTGGCACGCTGATGTTGCCGTCATCATCAATTGATACCATTGCGGTATCCGAGCCATCACGACTAGTCACGAGGAAAACATGAGCGCGCTCTGAAGCGTAAATATTGCCCGCCGAACTAACTATAATACCGCTTCTCATAGTTCTATCTGAGCGTAATGCGCCTACCATAGCAACGCCTTTATCTTTTACTTCTTCTTCATAGGCAGTGTTACCAGCTCCTCCTAGCGTTTGGCCATCTGGTAACTCGTGGATAAAGTATATCCCTGTGTCGCTAGTGTCAAATCTAATTTGTGGATCAGCATCAGGAATTTGGCCGCTGAGGAGTTCAAGATAATCGTTAACACCAAACCCGGTACTATTATCGCTATAATTCCAATTTAGGCCAGTGGTTTCGTTAACACTTAATGAATTTTGACCTGGTACTGCAGCAGATGTAATAGCGGTTAAATGCCCACGATCGTCTACGACAATGTCTTTAATGAATGTACCACTAGAGTTACTAGTAGAAGGATTTGATGCTGCGCCAGTAGCGTCGTGAGATATTTTTATCGCATCGCTGGTTGCATCACCCGCGATTATAAGATCGGTACCAGCTACAATTTTTATTGTATCTTGATTAGCATCTGCTACAACATCTACGTCTGCGTTATCAGTCCAAGTATAACCAGAATCACTGTTGCTTGTAGTAAATGTTTTAAAGAATGTCTGTGCCGAACCCTTATCACTGTTTGTAACACTAAATGTTAAATCATAAGGATCGCCATCAGTTCCGTTAGATGTATCTGTCCAATCGATATTAATTGATGCACCATCACCAGTTCCTTCGATAAACTTAACTTCTTTTTGCTTAATAATACTTCTCTGAGTACCATCACCATCATGTAAAGTCCAGTTTTGCATATAGCGATTATCAAAATCGTATGTTTCATATGAAGATACATGGCCTTCATCTAGTGTTAACGAAACTACACCAGTTCCATCGCTTGAGCTTGCGACCGACGAGGTTCCAGCAAACGTTTTATGTTCAATGTAAATATCTTTTTGATCACGGGTTAATTCAATTATTCCATTATCAGTAGTCGATCCATCAGCAGGAATATACTTACCTTCTCTAAATCTAACTGTATCTGAATTGCTAATTGTTACATTTTGGCCAGAGTTATGGCCACCGCCAGTAGTTCCTAGAGACCAAGAATCAAAGTCATCAGCTTCAGTAATGATATTGGATAAACTTGCCCCTGCGGATTGATCTGATGCGCCGTCCGATACTGGATTTAAAACTCGCCATCTGTTATTACTTTCGTCAAACATGAACTCAGCATTCATCTTGCTACCGCGATTGACAATAATACCAGACTCTGCTTCAGTAGGGCCTGCATTATTTGCGAGATCAGCATTAAGTACAAGATGGTTATCACCAATATTTACTTCATTGGAAGTTACTGTATTAAAGTCTCCGGCAACATCTAAGTCGCCACCAATAAATACGTTTTCGGTAATACCCACACCACCTGCTACGGTTAATGCTCCAGTTGTGGTGGATGTTGATCCAGTTGTACCGCTTACTGTTAAATCATTAGTAATTGTTACATTATTTGGCAATCCAACTGTAGCCGATGAGCCTTCACTCGCAGTATGAGTAACTTCAATCTCATTGGTAGTACCAGAGATTCCAGACATGTAGTTACCAGTTGTGTGCGTTCCTAAAGTAACAGAGTTATTTTGCTGCAGCACTGAAATAGTTGTATCGCCAAGATTAGTCATAGTGGCATTACCAGCCACGGCTCCAGATATAGTAATAACAGGATCATTAACATTGAAGTCAAAGTTTTCGTTAACATCGTCCCATGTAACACTGATGCCAGATTCACTATTATCTTTAACTAGGTCAACAGCATTACCAAAGGTTACAATATCTCTATTATCAGCTTCCCAATCAGTTTGATCAGAATTTTGCTTTATCGTTATAAGTTCCCATGCTCTATGCGCATCGGCTGCTGTAGCTTTAGTTTCATTCCATTGAATAGCAACATCAACATTGTTATTAGGTACATTACTATAAGAAGAAGTTCCGCCACCATATTGACCACGATCAACCTTTAAGCCTTCCTGGTTAGCATTTTGGCCAGTGCCAGGATTAAGAACCAAGAACCCAGCATCAAACGATACATCTGACTGGCCACCGCCTAACTGTAAGGTAGCTGATGTTAGATCTAATACTGTATTTGTACCAAAGGTAAATTTAGTACCTACAGCATCTCCGTTATCGTCGGTTCCTTGATTAAAGTTTATATTTTGTGTAAATGTTTGTCCGCCATTTTGGATTGCGGTTTCAGTTAATCCGTCAGTAGTGGTTGTTCTAATAACAGTTGAATCAACCGCAATATCGTTAGCGTTTGCGGTAATACCATCGCCACCAATAACATTGATCGTTTTATTACTTCTTAAATTACCACCCCCAGTTAAACCAGCACCGGCTGAGATAGTTGTTCCAGAAATTTCCTCAATGGCAGCTTTAATATTAGTTGCAGCAAGGCCAGTAAGTGTCACGGTGGCATCTACTTCTGCAATTCTTGATACATTAGAGTTTGAAATAGTATCAGTTTCGTCTTTAATTTCTAAATCTTTTGAGGCATCAAATGTGCCAGTCATATCCTTAACTAAAATGCTTCGCAAAGCTCCGCTATTATCCTTAGATTCAATTGTACCACTGAAGATTACTGATGCGCCGTTAAGTTGCTGCAGTGTAGCTCCTACCGCAAAGTCTGCTGGTATAGAAGTATTATCAGTCAAGAAAATTCTACCTGGGCGTTCACCATCTAACAATTCCATCATATTATGGATTTCAGTGTCATTAGAAATCGTACCAGCTTGTAGTAAATCAAGTGTTCCTGCTACTGTGCTATGGCCATAATATCCATCGTTATATGAATCGGTATCGCCGAGTTCCGCATCAAGAGCATTAAGAGCAGATGTTACACTGCTTGGGTTTGCGGCTGCTAATGTAGTACCAGTTCCTGTCCAAGCTAAGGCGCCTATATCAGTATCATGCTCATTGATTGCCGCGGCAAGGTTAGTCGCAGTAGTTGTAAGAGCTGTAGTATTACCAACCTCATCGTGAAGCTGCACTAGCGCGCCAGTAACCGTAGTGGTATCTGTGTCGATTGATGAAATATTAACATCGCCTAATTCGTCATGCAATTTAGCAATGGCTCCAGTAATTGTACTCTCGCCCGATGCAACATCAGTAATATCTATTTGACCAATTTTAGCATCAATTGTATTAATGCCATCTAAAAGATTAGTATTACCGGCCGCGGCAGCAGGTCCGCCACTAAATGCAATAGCAGCCGTATTGTCTGCTGTACCGATTTGATCATCTAGCTCATTAATAGCAGCAGCTAAATTCGTAGCTTCTGTGCTCAGAATAGCTGAAACTAAGTTATTGTTGGTTCCGCGTATAGCTACTTCCAATTCGTTAACACCACCCACAAGACCATCAGCCGAGTTAGTACTCAGCGTGTAGTTAGCAAGGGATGTTCCTCTAGCTGCTTCTTCTAACTCGTCAATTGCAGCAATAATATTATGAGCATTTGTTTTTATAGCATAATTGGCAACTTCACTACTTGCGTCTCGAATAATATTTTCTAATTCATTTACACCACCAACTAAACCGTCTGTTGAATCTGTGCCTAATGTGTAGTTAGCAAGAGATGTGCCTCGTGCTGCTTCTTCCAATTCGTTAATCGCGCTAACGACATCTGTAGTGTCAGTAGTTTGTAAATCTGCAATTTCACCAATATCGTCTTGTACTTCATTAATCGCTGTTACTAAATCAGTAGAGATTATTTGTACATTTGCTTGATCAGATAATTTTTGGTTAAATTCTACTGCGGTGCCTACTCCATTTGGAAATACTGTTATAGAAGTTAGATACGATGCTGCAATAGTTGTGTCACTACCAAGAACTCTTAATTGAGCGCCAGCGTTAAATGATCCAGTACCACCAAAACTTTTTATATAGCAAGCATTATCGTTGCCATGATAAACGTATGCGTAAAAGGTAGCATTAGAAGTAACACTAGCTTCGTCTGATTGTGCGCTTCCTGCTTGATATATTAGAGTTCCATTAGTCAGTATATTGACAGTAGTAGTATTTGGATTGTTTAAATTAATTCGACCTGCTACTGTTGGGCAATGGAATTGTCCGCGCAATAATCCTTGGCCAAACTCGACACCGTTTACTTTTACTCTAACAGCACCTTTGTTATATTTTTCTGATACTAATCTTAGGATATCGGAAGCTGAAATAGTAGTTGTGCCGTTAGATAAATTAGCGGTTGGATCAAAACTACCAGTGCTATTTTTTACAATAATTTTTCTTTTATTTTCAATTACATGAACAGATTCTACAGTGGCTTCATAATCATAGTTAGGCCCTGACCCTTGCGTAATTACATCGTCTGCCACGTATGGAATTGTAGATCCATTAGTTAATACAATTGTACCAGCAGTATTATCAATATAAGTATCAGCAATCTGTTCAAACTTTACAGTGTCAGAAGCACCTTCTTGAACTATAACTGATCTCTTAAAACCAGTAACATCAGCATGTGATAAAATTCGGTCAGTTAATCTTGCATCATCTAATCTATCGTCAGCCCCGAGGTTAGCAGCAATTTCGTTTTGATGCTGTCTCAGTTCTTCAAAAGTATTCGACTTTAAAGTTTTAATTAAATTGTCAGCCATTTATCTACCACCTAATTCTTTTATCATTGCTTTTAATTCAGCAAGTTCGGATTTTATTTCAGTTATTTCGTCATCCCGCCTTCTCAACTTTACTTTTTGTTCCAACCGTTGTTGATATGCAGTCTTATTGTTATTTATAACGGCATTGCTAACGATGTCTCTCTCTAAATCAAAATTATCTTTAACTTTTACTCTACTCATTATGTTGTCGCAATTGCCCTGAAGTCTTTAACTTTCGGCACATTAGTACTCTGTGAACTTCTCATTACAATCTTAACGGAGAATCTATTAAATGGTCTTTGTTCAGCCGCAGGTAATTGATATCGTACATCTTGGAATACATCATTATCGTTAAATGGTATTGTGCTATCTGGATTAATCAACGTCCAAGAAAGATCATCAAACTCAACGTCAGTATCATCAGTCAGTTTATAGTATACATCGATTGCTGTATAGTTTGGTCTGTTAGCATTGATGTATATATCTAGCACATCAGCATCAGTATCTAAATCTACAGTTTTAGTAATGTACTTACTAGCAGAGCTTGTACTGTTATTGGATGTATCCGCTATATAAGTTCCACGCGTGGTATAAGCTGAAACATTATTCGGAACATCATTTACTCTATTTTGAATAGTAAATAAAGAAGTTCTATTCATGTCCATGACAGGAGATAGATTCTCAACCGTAGTATTAAATTTAGCTTGAACAAATGCAGTACCAGTAATACCTTTAAATGTTTCATTGATTGGGCTAGCAATTACTGATGGGTGCAATAGCTCCTGGTTAGTGTTAGCTATAATATCCATATAACCAGGATCAGCATTATAATTATCTCTCTGCCCGGGTTGACCATCTTGTGATTTACCAGCATAACCTCTATAACTAAATGTAATTTCTGACTGAGGGAACTCAATAGTATTAGTATTAAGCCTAACTAAATCGTACATTTGGTTCTGATGAACCCTAGATCCAGCTACACCAAATCGTCGGCCGATGGCAGTACTAGCAGCTTGCCCTGGAACAATTATTACATAAGAATCCAACTCAGCCTCTTTTACTTGATAAGTGGTATTATTAATAGTAGTTGCGCTTGTATCGTCGTATTGAATGCTAGAAGCTGTAATTCCTGGTATTACCTCCGTCACACTATCAGGTAGCTTAATTTCAGTAAGTGCTACTTTATGCTGATCGTCTGCTCCGTACATACCGTGATTGTCTTGGTGAACTCGAATTTTACAAGTAGTACCGGAAGGATTACTTATAACTTCAAATGCGTTTTGGCCAAGATATGCTTCATCGACGTCGTCATTTTCTAATGTTAGAGTACATTCATTAGTGTTGAATGATGCTCTATTTAGTTTAAACTTAAGATCTTTATTCTGTTCTGCAGTCCATGTAGATGCGTTAGCAGAGGTAAAGAATACGCCATTGTATGGCTGTTTAGTAATTCTCTTATTAGTAACCTTATCTACTTTACTGGTTTCAGCAACCCAACATCTATAAACGTCTGAATTAGAAATAAGTACGATAGCATATTCAGCGCCTTCCTTAAGGTGGACAGGGTAGTCCCATTTAATGTTAGTTGCGGTTCCACTAGTACCGGAAGCATCAACATTGATGTCAGAAGGATAAATATTTCTATCACATCCTGGTAATACTCGCTGTGTTGGATATCCATTTTCAACTTCACGAATAGAAACATTTACTGGAATAGCTGAATCTTTAGCAGCAAAGTAGAGATCAAGACTAGTTACAAAGCATCCGCCTTTAGTTGTAACAGTAAACGTTTCGGCGATAGGATCGTAATATTTAATTAATTCGTGGTTAACCTTAGTAGTTTTCTTGGTTACTGTTTTAGCCTGATTGAGCTCTCGTGTCGCCAATCGTGGAACCTTAGTATTAATAATAGTTCTTTGATAAGTTTCCAAAATACCTTTTGCGAAATAATTTTGTGAAGCCTGCGTTTTTGCAAGATTGTCATTATTAGTAGACGAATCTGTAAGCTTAAATAATCGAGTACCAGTCTTAAATTTAAGTGATCCGTTGTTAGGAATCATAAACGATCCATAAATTTTACCTGATGCGTCAGTTACAAGCTTATGTGATTGTGCTTGTGCAAGCGTTAACCAATAATAATGCCACAATCTACCACGATAGGATTTAAATCCTCTACGGCTTCTCCACCAAGAGATTCTTGTACGAGGCCATGAGTAAATGTGTGAATTATCCCATGTTATTCCAGCGTTTAGATTACGGCAGTATGAAGTAACATTAACTCCATTAAAGAATGCATATAATCTAGTATTAGGTTTCAAAAGCTCAGCTTTAAAGAAAATCTTACGCGAGCGCATAAATGGTATAAAGTTAGTTTCAACTAATGAGTTACCAACAACCTTAGATTGCACATCAGTCGCGATATAAGTTTGAACACCGCTTCTGCTTCTGGTGCCTTCCTGTGTAGTAACAGTGGTGGTACGATCAACCTTAGCTCGCCACTTACCTCCAGTATTAGCAGTACCGGTTAATCGTTCAACATTATCATGTGCTCTTTTGCCATTTCTAACGTCTTTATGCTTTTTGGTAATAAGCGTTAGTCGCTCAGTTGTCGAAGTAGATCGCGCTTTACCAGTCCAATTTGTTTCCCACTCGTTCCAAACTGTACCTAATATTCCAGTTTCCTTAGCCATTGAAGCAAACTGATCGTATTGACTATTATCATTAATAATAATATCTGGACGTTGATCAACTTCCTTCCATTCGTCTGAGTCAGGATCGAGCTCCATAGTTCCATCCCATACAACAACATTATATGGGTTAACAAATTCTGCATAAGAACCATACGGCTGATTAATTTCATTTACTTCAGTGTATGGTAAAGTTGCAACTCCACCATTTTGCGAGATGAATACTTTATTGCCACTATTAGCTTGTGCTAAAGTAATGTCGTTACCGTCTGAAGTTTGTTCGGCTTCGTTTCTAATTAGATTAATATTTCTTTCATCGAACTGTGGTCTTAAAATTCCTTCTTCCTTATCGATGGCTGCAGCATAATCTGGGTGAGCACTATCAGCTACATTATGGCCAAAGAATCCATCAACTAAGAATCCATTCTTAAATCGTTCAACACCAGTTCCATCTAATACTTGTGCATCCGATGCGCTCTTTTCTAATAGAGATAATGAAGTATAGTATTCTAAGTTTTTAATTCGTTTTTCGATTTGACCAATATCTCTCATCGTATATCGACGGTGATCTTCAGATGAAACGATAATATCTTCCAGTCCAAACACGTATGGATTTAAGAAGAAAGTATAGAGATGAACAGCATCAGTAATATTCTCAGGCTCAACTGGAGTTCTTCTACTAATACCTTTTACAATTTTATATTCGCCATCTTTACCAAGGAACAACTTATCCACTCGACCCATATAATGTTCAACATTAACTTCCGCTGTACCAGTGCTTGGAATAACACCAGTCGCAAATAGAATTCCGTTTGAAGTCTGACTTGTTGTTTCGAAGTTTCCGCCTGTAGATTTAGTTGGTCTAAAGTCTAAACAATCTCTTAGAGGTACACCTTTATAAGCTGGTATGTCTGAATATCCAGAAGCTGGATATGAATCAACTGAGAAATAATCACCACCTGACTGGTGATTGTAATGACTGAATGTAGCAGTGTATTGAACGCTATTAGCGATAGTAGCACTGCCTTTAAGAATAATTTTACCAATGTCGTAATATGAATCTCTTTGCCCATCATCTAAGATAAAGTCTTCGGTTACATCATTACCAGAGGTATTTTCAACAACAGAAATAAGTTCAACAATATCGTGTTTATCCAATGAGTATTCGCTTGTGGCAGTAGCACCAGTAAATACCTTAGTTGCACTTGACACATACTGCTTAACTTTTCTTTGGACATTAGTTTTCTTTACAGTACATATAACATTAATGGTTGCAGATTGATAAGCAGCTGGCAATCCATCGAATATGATTTGATTATTGCTACTGCCGACACTGGAGGTAACGACATATTGCCCGCCATCAATGGTAGCAAGAGAACCTGCAGTAGTACCTGTGTGAATCATAACATCATTAATACTTGCAAGTGCCCCAGGTAAGCTAATAGTTACATCGCCATTAGCGTCAACAGCACCGGAAACTTTAACTCTAAATTCAGTATCGAGGGAATCTTCATCAGATCCAGCGTTATCTACTTGAAGAGTCGCTACAGCTCGAGCTGGAAGTGGGAAAACTAACGAGGTATCACCTGCGTTAACCCTTTGGCCTGTTGCTGCAAATGTGCCAATAAAATTAGACCCTTGTTCGATCGTAGTAGCAGTACTAAAGTTTTCGCCACTGCTCATAGTTACATCAAAAATATGGCATCTTATTTCAGTGCCAGTTTCATGTAAATCTCTAATGCGGCATGTACCAATAACTCCACCGGCATCTTTAATATTAGCTGTAGCGAATGAAGTTATATCTGGAATACCTTCAACATTATTTAGAACTACATAGTTGTCGTAACCAATTGATTGGATAATTTCTCCCATATCAAACTTATCAGAATCGCTCCTAGGCTTTTCTAATATAACTGTTTCCACTTCAGTCTTTTCAATTCGACGACCTTCAATATAAGCAGTTGATGGTTCAACACCTATTGCAAATCGAGCATCACCGAAAGCGGTTGCTGTAGTCGTATCGCTACCATCTCCATCTACAATAATTTCAGCAGCAGTTCTGAAGCCACTATTGCTTCCATCATTTAAATATTCATTAATGTCTAGAAGAAACGGATTAAGAACATAATCTCCCGATTCTTCGTAAGTTCTTGTTTCTAGTCTATCTGATACTACAGTGTCAATAGGATCTTCTGATTTTTTAATTACAATACCGCTATTAAGAGTAGCAAGATGAACATAAGAGTTAGTAGTTCGATTAGAAAGATCTATTGGCTCTTTAATAAGTCCGGTTGCAATTACATATCGATCTGCGCCTGGTGCTGTCTCATTACTTGTCCCTTGAGCATTATCTACGAGATCTCCGTATCCAGAAGTACTAGAAGATACTATATTTTCTTCTACTTTTAAACCTACAATATACGATGGCAATGGGCTATACTTTTCTAATATTAGGCTTTCAGCTGCAACATGTACAAAATTACCTGATATAAAATAAACACCTTCAGTAATAGAAGCTTCTGATCCAGCTCCGATAGGAGTAGTTGATTGCGCTGCGATTGTAGCACTCTTTGTTGCACCACTCCCTAGAGTAGTGCTGATAACTTCATCAGCTTCGAATGTTTGTGTCTCTTCATCAGTACCAGAGTTGGTGTATTTAACATAAAGAGTAATTGGATCGGTGCCACTATCAGTTGTTTCTTCAGCAATAGCATCGAGAACAACAGCTGTTACGCCAGTTGTCGCACCAGTAATTGTTAATCCTACAAATTCGTTAATATTAGTAAGAGCCGAACCGCTGTGTGTGTTTAGAAGTTTAATAAAGTTATATTCAACATTAACAGATATTTTTCCGTTAATGACTCTATCACCATCTTTAAAATTATATTGGCCAAGCTTATCAATCTGAGCTTGTAGCACAGTTTGTAATTGAGTTAGCTCTCGAGCTTGAACCGCAAAACCTGGTTTGAATAGTATCCGTTGATAATTTTTAGTTTCATTAAAATCATCATGATACGGTTTCTGTTCGTAATTTTTTACATTAGTGATAGCCATTTATTATTCTCTCTTTTAAAATTCTATAATACACTTAATATCTTCAATCTGAGATGCACTTCTGTTAATTGGATTTCTGTTTTCTAAGAAAATCAATTGGCCAGAAGTTTTATCAAATTCGGCTGCAACCACTGCACCCGATGATGCAGTGGTTGCATCTGTGCCAGTATTTGTTGGATATTGTGAACTAATAGTTTCATTATTTGCAAAAGTTCCATAACCAGTTTTTTCATTCTGATAATAATACATTCTTTCCAATGAATCATCTATTTCAACCAAATAAGCCTTAGCTCCTGAAGTACCACCAGTAATTAGAGCATCTGTCGTATATCCACTTAGATCAGCGTTACCTGTACCACCTGCTATTTGCAAGTATTTTAATCCCTTAGCACTGTCTACGTCTAAAATAGCACCGGCAGTAGTTAAAGGATTTTTAAGAATTACGATCTGTCTAAAGTCGTTATTAACAGTAATGTCGCCACCAACAGCTCCATCTAACTGAGCGTTAATGCCAATAAAGAATCCACCAAGTTCAGCTACAGGATCTGTGCCGTGGCCATTTTTAGGTGCGATAACAGCTCGCGCTTCTGCATCGCCTGCTGAGAAAGTAATATCAGCAACAGTATAATTTGTACCTTTAGCCGTTACAGTAATAGATTCAACTGCAGTTCCAGCAGAATTCATTGTAGCAGTAGCTGTAGCACCAGTACCATCGCCTGTAATAGAAACAGTAGGTGCAGAAGATCCACTAGAAAATGATCCACCATTTGTAATTTCAATACGGTGAAGGCCAGCAGCAGTTGTAGAATTAAATGCATCTACCTGTGATTTCTGCTGTGGGTAATCAACACTTGTAGTTGCTAGAGTGGTTGACGCAGTGGTACCACTAATAGTCATTGCAAGTGTTTTAACTGGCATAAACGAATTAGTTAAAAATGATTCTGAGTCAGCAGTTGTTACTGTGTACATGTACTGCCAATGATATCCATCACCACCATCGGTGATAGGTGCAGTATCAGTACCAGTTGGCTGAGATGATGTAGCACCAGCTCCTGCTTTCAGACACTTATAAACTTTAAATTCGTTAGTTAAGCAATAGAATTTTCTGTCGTATATTTCAGCATCGTCTGAATCCCAGGCAACAAATGTTTTACCATCTGCGTAATCCTCGCGTGGAATAACGTGCGAAATGTCGTTATTTTCAACTCGCTTTAAACCGATTAACTGAGATCGTGCTACATTAATATCGTCTATATGATCGCCGGGTGCGAATGCTGTTGTATCAGTTAAATCGCTTGGAGCATTAGACCAAGCATCTGATTTACCAATACCGACATATACGTGATTATTAGCGTCTTGTACGTCCTCTTTAAAGTTTTCCGCGTTTAAAACTCGAAAGGGTGTAGTAATTATAGCTGTCATGTTATTGTCCTATGTGGATAAAACTATTTACGTTTAATTTATTAATTGTATTTATATGATTTGAATCAATGGTTTGATCCCCAAATTGTTCAAATGTTTGATTAAAGTCAAATCTTTTGCTACTGTTATAGTAGGAATTTCCTTTATTATTAAAGTAGTTATTGTCGCTTTCCATCTGGTAATTCAAAAGAATAATAAGCTTATTCAATAAGGAAGCTCTTGCTTCTTGTTCCATCGATGATGCTAATTTAACGGTTGGGTCAACTACATAACCGCTACCAGGATTAGTTATATTTATGCCTGTAATTTCTGAAGGTATTAACCTAGACTTAGCTGTAGCTAGTGATCCGAATAATGAAGTGCCACCAATGAGAGTAATGGTTGGTGGCTTAATGTAACCACTACCAGTATGATTAATGCTTATTCCATTAACCTTACTATTGTTTACAGTAGCATGAGCAATAGGATAGTCTAATTTAATTTCAACTGAAACATTATCGATATAAACAATACCATCGTTACCATCACCTTGAAAACCGATATAGTCTTCATTGGTTGGTAAGCTACTGCTGATGTTATATTCAATTTCGTAATCAGCCCAATCGGTTGTTAATATTTTTCTTTGCCAATTAGAATTACCATGTTGAGATGTTGAATAAGCCATTTCAAAGAATGAAGCTCCATTACTAGAAGCTTTCTTAGCTCTTACTTTTACCTTTACGGTATTAGAACGAAGCAGTTGAATATCATCGGGTGCGTATAGTTTTAATCTACGAACTATTCCACCAATACTACCAGAAGCATCAGTATCTAAAGTGCTTGTTTGAAGTTTTAATGATTTAGATCCAGTATCAGCTTCTGTTGAATCAATAGAAGTAGTGTGATCAGCAGGATTAATTTCTCTCCAGGTATCATAAGTTGTTGTACTAACACTAGCATTTTCAAAGTCTTCAGTGAATATAGGTGCTCGTGTATAATAAGAATCTGGTGCTGAAAACTGTACTTCAGGCGGAGTGGTATAACCAGTGCCACCAAATGTAGTATATACTGATTCCACGCCACTTGGTTCAACCACGAACTCGGCCGCGGCATTTTGGTTAGTTGTTAATAGGTTACCATCTTCGTCTACAGCTGTAGGCGCGCCAATTACAATAGTAGGTGGAACTCTATAAGTCTTATTCGCTAATTGGCCAATATTAATAGAAGCAATTTGGCCGACGCTATTGCCACCAGACGATGGCGTAGGAAGAATAAGTTCAGCGCCGGTATAACCAGACCCTGAGTTACTTATTGTAACATCCGTAATTTCTCCAAGGGCACCAATCGTTGTACTGATAGCAGCATTAGATCCACTACTTGAAGAAACGTTTACAGCTGGTGCTGATGTATATCCTGCTCCAGGTTCTACAACATTCACCTTGGTAATTTGACCACCGCTGATAACTGGCGATAAAATAGCTTTCTTAAATATGGTTGCTTTAGGATTTGGTCCAAACATATAAGCGAACATTTCCACCAATAATGGAAGATCTTCAGCACCGATAACACCAGGTTGCAATCCTGGCATCGATGACCACAGTTCTCTATTTTCGTTTGAATAAGCAAAAAATACATCTTTATCTGTAATTAAACTTGGATTAGCTCTTTGTTCTGCAGTTGTATCTCTTGGCCCTTGAACAATAAACTGGTCGTTCTCAGGATTTTGCATTTCCTGAGTAGCACTTCGTGTTTGTGTACCTAATGCCCTACGAGTCATTTCGCGTAGAATTTGAATTTCGCCAAAGAATATAAATCCTGCTGGGTGTACCAATCTATTAAAGGTATAATCCCAATCGGTAATATTCAATCCACTCTTAATTAGATACGAAAACTTTTGATATCTAAAGCTATCGTGTATTCTTATTTTCTTTTCGGATATAAATCCTTTTTTAGAAATAAATTGGCTAGTAGACGAATCCCAATTACCTGACGATGGAATAAGAGTATTATCATACGGCTTTTGAATTTCAACCTCTTCACCAAATAGTAATCTAAAAAATGTTTCAATAGAATCGCCAGAACCACGAATCTTATAAAAATCGACAATCCTTTTATATAGCGTATTTTTACTAACACTGTTAGCACCCTGTTGAGCTAGGTTTCGTGGAATCGCCCCCGCAATTTCTTTCTGAATCATTTCTAAATACTGATTAGTTGGATCCGTAGTTGATTGCGAGTTTTTATCAATATCCATCGCGTCTTCGATTGCATTCAAAACATATGATGGACCAGGGCCAACCCAGTTAGTAATTGGAGTAACTAATCTTGCGGTAAACCCATTAAATGCATCCAACCCTGAGATCGTCATTGTTTTACCAAGGTCGGAAGTTCGCGATGCTAATGAGCCAGGTAATTCATTACCATTTGAAATACTAATATTAAGAGAGCTAATTGGGAATGTTAATTCGTTTGAAGCACCTTTTAGCGAATGTGTAGCACTAGAGCTAGCCGTGAGATCTATAGGTGTTCCATTGGGTTGATCTGATAACCGTATTGTTGTTCCGCTACTAAAAACTACATAATACGTTAGTGCATTAACTAATCCGCCAATGTTATCATTAACGGAAGAAACATTATATATTACTGCTGCACCAACCGGCAAGCTTTTACGCTGTAGTTCTGTGACTGTAATATTAGTTCCACTAACACCTGAAGATGTAGCATCAAAAGTAAATTGAGCTGGTAAAAGGCCTCCAGTTGAATTTATTATTTTTAATGTTGAATCACCACCATTTTCGTCTGTAAAAAACTGGTTATTTTCGTTCTTAGGATCAGATATTCTAAATACAGCTTTATTGTCTAAGATAATATCGGTATGTGTTTCGTCGTCATTGTATATGAACTCATTCATATTCATGAACTCATAATACTTTTCTAATATTTGCTTAATACCAGTTTCACCAGTAGTTTCTAATATTTCACTAGGAATCAGCTGATCTATTCTCAACTTTTCCTTAGACTTCTTTTTACTTGAAGCCGTCGTTTCTATATAACCTGGTGAATTATTCTCAGCCATATTATCTTAACCTTGCGTTTGTATTATAATCAATTGCACCAGACGCACCTGCAGTTGATATAGTGTCAATCTCTGCGGTTATCTGTACAAAGGATTGATCAATATTAAGCAACTGATCGCGTTTTGGTGCAATATCTAAACTGTTTGGAGTAGCCGTAACTCTAATCTCAGTAGCCGCATCGGCCGCAAAGCTATGTAGTGTTACTCTACCCTTAGATGGTTCAACCTTACCAGCATCATTAATAACTGTAACATTTACACCATCTACAATTTTATAAATGATAACCTGTCGATCAGAACTACCAACAATTTCTTCATCGCCAATATAATGTTTTACTCCTCCAATATTAAATGCTGTGGAGGTAACAGAAAATTCGTCAGATTTAGTATCATATATTGGTGATGCAAAATTTAATTCAAAGTTGTTTGAAGCATTGGTTGTGCCTAAAGTTATCTTATTAAACATATATGGTCTAACGATACTGTTTAGAATTGATCGGTCAGCATTATCAATTAAGTTTAATAGTTGCGAATATCTAAATACACCATCGAACTTATTAAGGTTATTAAAGTTATAATCTGAAATAGTATCGCGTACAACACCTTGTAACTCTACCTGTGTTCTATCTGTAAGGTTAGGGTTATACTTAAAGAATACGTCTAGTTCTAATTCAGTAAAGTTAGGATCAACTAAAACGGGCTCAATTGATACAATATTTTTACCGGCTAGTACACTGCTGGTAATAGTATCTTTTTCTTTAGTCGTTAACTTATCTTCTGTTAAAGGTTTAATTGCGATATAAATTTTACCATAATCAGGTGGATCATTATCCTCACCACCCCAAGTAGAGATAGAAGATATATTAGCAAAACCTTTAAGAATAATAGAACGATAATCGTCTGAGGTTACCGCTCTGTTTTGTGCGGTAAATGTCAATGGTGCGTTAAATCGGATAGATTCTAATGATTCTCTATCCGCACCACCAGAGGCTTTTGTGATTAATGTAGGAGTACTATATGCTGCATCTACTAAGCCACCAATAATACCAGAGAACGAAAACTCTGATGCACCGTTTGATTCAACACCATGTGTGTAAATATAATCAAGTGTTACGACGTTATTGTTTAATGGCTTACGGCCAATAATACCATCGCCGAAATAAACTTCATATTTCTCACTTGTATTTTCTTGCGTATAATAAATTTGCGAAGTTGAATCTACATTAAGGAGAGATTCAAATTTGCTATATACATCGTATGATTCTGTTCGTTCGTTCTGCTGTACGCGTACTCTAAGAGTTGATACATCAGCATCCATATCTGGAATTTGGAACTTCTGGCTTTCGATATCATTATCGACACGGAACTGAATCGTTTTATATGTACCTTCAGCAATTTCTACGTTTGTAAAGGTAAAGGTGTCGGTAGATGATTTAGTAACAGTTTGTGCGTTTAATACAACATACTGATATGTTTCACCCTGCACTTGAGTGGTAAATTTAGTACCACGCTCAAGAGTTAAAGTATCAGGTATAACCGGAGACGCAGAGGCATCAACGATAAACTGTATCGCTGCCCTTGGTGCTAGAATAGACCGTGGAGTATAACCAAGAAGTTTAGCACGAGTAACAACATTACCACGAATTTGAGCAGAGTCCAGGAACGACTCATTAAGAGAATAATGCGCTGCCACTGCATTATAATGTGTATTATATGCAAGAACATCTAACAGAACTGATAAGCCACTACCTTCAAAGTCGTAGTCGTTAAATTCTGTTTGCTGCTTTAAAAAGTTTTTCAGATTATTTTTAATCTGATCAAAATCGAGTTCTGATACATTTAAATTGGTAGCCATATAATTACCTGAGTCGTCTTAAAACAATTTCAACATCTGATTCGACGTCTGTTTGCTTTATTAAAAATTTTAATGTTATTCTATATGCGTTTTTGTCTGGTATATCGTCGACACTTAAATAGATTAATTCTATTCGAGTTTCTTCTTTTAAAATTCTTGCTATATTATCTTCTAACGCTAATTCTGTAATAGCATCTGCAGGCTCGAATAGTATACCTCGTAGGTTAGCACCTAACGCTGGCTGAAATGGTCTCTCATAAAAATTAGTGAGGATCAAATTCTTTACAGAATTCTTAACTGCTGCATCGTCTCTTAGTGGCATAATATCTTTACGAATAGGATGCAACTTTAAACTTAGGTCTATATCAGAATATCCTTTCTTACGAGCGACCAAAGCCGATCTACTGTTATCAGATAAATTGAGAGGTGATGTTGTTCTGTCTACTGAATTAGCCATATATCTATTTATACCTGTGTGGATATTAGAATACTATTTTTCTTAACCTGCAAAGACGTTCGGACTTCCTGCGGATACATTAGTACATGTTGGATCCCCGCTTCTACCACAAGGTATTCCGTTAACAAATACGCTACCTGAACCTGAAGCAATTGGAGTTGCATGACCAGGGCATGGACTTCCTGGTAATAAATGACCTGTATTATTATCGCCTACGCGCGATACTGGTTTACCATTAGCAAATACATTACCACTTCCGGCTGCCTGCGTCATACCGCTACAGTGTGCTGCATTTGGGTCTCCTATTCGTGCTACTGCTGGCATTATCGTGTCTCCCTTTTCATTAACTTTTCAAATTTATCGTGCCATTGAGCATTTATTCTATGGTCCTCTTCTGTATGAGGGGGTGGAATAATCTCAGGGTTAAACTTTATTAAATTATCAAACGACTCTGGTATATCATCAAAGTCGGTATATTTTATTAACTTATCATTTAATCTTATTATAAACTCATGGGCCATTTTAATCCTCTGGATCTGGCGGTAAATAACTTGTTAGCCAATTCATTGCTGCAGCTCCGCCATTTGTTACACGATGAACTATAGTTTCGTTATATGTGCTAATAGTTGTAGTAACAGCTACGGTATATGTGATATCCTTATAACCAGTTCTATCATTATTTAATTTAATAATTTGTTTTCCTGGTGGAACATTACCTGTACCAATCACCACCGTTGGCCTTTCCATTGATGGATATATTAATTTCTGTTCAGTAAACTCAGCATCGGTTAAATCCCTTTCGCCAGTTGGGTTACCATCCGCATCAAACACAGTAGCTGTACGGTTAGTTTTTCCTGGCTCCATATAATGGATCTCATCAGTAAATTGTGCGGTATATGATCCACTGACCGTAGCGGTCGACGTTCCAGTAACTGATATAGTAACTCCAACGTCTGGCGAAGAGCTTGTTACAGCAATACTTTCAATGACATCCATACCAGTCGCACTAACACTAATATTAAAGGAAAAGCTAGTGTCTCTTTCGACCGAGGTGTTATTGCTGGTTGCAGTTACTGGCATATTAGTTCAGATCAATTCTGCCTGCGTTCATATCAATTGATCCACCGCCATTAACAGTAACGCCACTCGCACTTGTTGTTTGGCTACCGCCTACGTCTTCTACTACATCGCCACCGATTGTTTCTATTTTATCGCCTGTAACATTAATATTCCAATCGCCACCAATAGTTGTATTACAGTCATTATCAATTGTTAAATTACATGTTCCGGTAATATGTACATTATCGTTACCAGCTGTAATATGGTAGCGATTATTATTATTTTGTACAACATCACCATTAGGGTGTATTTCTACAAATGTACCAGACATATGTCGTACATTAATTCTTTCAGCCCCTGGCGTATCGTCTATTTCAATAATATGGCCAGAGGTTGTTTGTGTTACTTTATTATTTGGATACTCTGCAGCATAAGCTGTGGCAGGTTCGCCTGTAGTAAAATCAGTCGTCCTTATAATTGTATTCGTACCACGTGCTAATAAATTAGTATCATTATAAACTTCTTCTAAAGTGTTTTCTTCGCTATCCGTATCGTGTTGGAGCTTAGGATATGTTTCAGATGAATCCGAAAAGCCTTTATCAGCTGAGGGTTTTTCTGCATAGGTAGAAGCAATTGTGCCCATAATAATAGGGTCTTGCGCACTTGCTCCATCTCTAAAAAATCCGATTACCCACGTACCATTAACCAATCCGTGAGTGGTTGTACCAATGCCAGATATATTAGCAGAAGACGTTGGACCCATAACAGTAGCCCATGGTAATGCTTCTGTTTTAATTTGAGCTAGATCTTCGGTATGGTAACCAAAACAACGAACCTTTACGCGGCCTATCATTTCAGGGTCGTTTATATCTTCTACAACTCCTGTAAACCATGCGAACTGTCCGCCTATAAACATATCATTTTCTAACATTATAACGCGACCTCACTTGAATCTTTTTGTATTAATAAATCTTGGAAATATCCGTCCTTAAATGTATGAGTAATAGCAGTAATCATATAAATGCCAGACTGTAGTTTATCGATGCCTGAACCATCAGCCTCTTCCTTGGTCTTCCTTACTTCAACCTTTATTTTATCGCCTGCCTTTAAATCAAAATCGCCAGCAATTGTTATAGTATGTTCCTGGTGCGATAAATGATTTGAATAACTTATTGCTTTAGCCAAGTCTACATTGGATGTTGAATAATAATTACCGGTTGTATTGAAACTCTTTTTATTACCAGATATAAAATAAATTTTAGCATCTTTATGTTCCGTTAATTTACGATCGGCAAAGGATATTGAATCACTGAACGATTTGTTTTTATTAAGCTTATACATTGAGTTATCGTACTGATAAGTTGTTTTTATATACGACTTATCTGATATATCTAATGTATGAAGGTTAGCAGCATATGCTCCACCCATAGCTGGTGTTAATTTGCCTTGGCCATAATTAGAAGATAGCGACCGTATTTTAGTTCGTTCATGCTCGTAGCCTTCTTTAGTCTCGAGGCTTATATCTTCATCAGTAAATGGTCTGTATACATAGGTGTCATATACAGGCTCGCCTACTAATTCTTTATACGATTTTAAGTGTACCTTATCGTCGACTGCCGTATGGTAAAAGAAGAATGGTGTGCTCTCGTCAAATGCTTGTTCCTTTAACCAATCAACAGCATCAAGAGGCCGAATGTTTGGAAATATACCTTTTATAATATTAGAAGAACCTGCAGTATTTTCGAAATTACTTATACCTAAATCGCTAGATGCTATTTTTTTAATAACATCTGTAGGGCTTCCCTGAAACGATCTATTTAATTTTGTAAGGCTATCGACATATACATGTTCACCAACGGCACGTAACGAAAAGGTTTGCATGCCAGGTTTAGGGCGCACATAGTTATATATTTCTACTACATATAATTCTAGTTTAAATTTCTTTCGGCCATTAGACTGCTTACGATGAACATCAATGGTAATCTTTTCGCTACCTTGAAGTTTAGCAGTCTCCATAAAATTAATACTGTCACCAATACCAAGCGTAACTTCTATGGTCGGTAAAGCTATGGATTCGTATATCTCAAAGTATGCTACGATGTTTGATATTTCGTATGTTTTGCCATCAGCTGCAGTAAGATTAATTGACCCTACATGGTATGTCGTAGGCGTAGTCGCTACTCCATCAGGGCCAACTCTATTCTTGGATACATCACTCATTCAATAAATTCTCAAATGCTTCTACAAATCGACCGATGTGTTTGGGGTTAATAACTCTAATTTTAGATCGCTTCTCGTTTAAGTCATAAACATATTGTCTATTGCTAACAAAGCTTAAATCGTTTTCGGGGGTGGATTCTGTGGTATCGATGAATGAGCGATTAGTATACTCTCGTTCAATACCATCAGCATCCTTTATAAAATAATGATGAGGTGCTGTTTCGTACTTATAAACTCTATATGAGATCACCTCGTCCTCTGTTGTTAATCCTTTAATTGTTTCAAATAAATCGTTATCAGCTGGAACGTCGCCGATATAAGGAATGTTATTAGTTGATCTAACAACCAATTGGTTCATATCAATATCCTTTTTAAATAGAGTACCTTCCGCACCAGAAGTAGCACCTCTAATTGTTTCGCCTAATTGAAACTTACCAACAAGCGTATGGTTATCCTTTACCACGTCGTTAGCATCAAAGGCGATACGGGTAGTGATTACAAACCCTGCATACTCCTCGGCAATATAATCGACTATCTTTTCTTGACTTAATGGCCAGACTTTATAACCATCGTGTAAAAAATCGTTAATAACAAAAAATGTCCAATAAAACTCTGTTGTGCCATATAATTGTTGTGATATAATATCTGGCCGTTCACCATTTTTTATATTATAATAGGTATATAATGATGGGTCGTCTATAGCGTTCTGATACGGCCGTATGGATCTGAAGATATTAACCATCTTCATTAATGAACCATCACGGTTTAAATCATAATCGACCTCTGGAAATAATTTAAAAAAGTTCATTTATTAACTCCTATGCTGGCCAGGTAAAGTCTTGTCTAGGATCTTTACCCTCGCGATATAAATCGTCTCGTGTAAGTTGACGTTGCTCCTGGAACGATAGCGATATTGTAAGATCTGTAGGTGCGCCGTCCTTATGGAACATGTTACCATTATTGTTATAAGTTGCATTCATGCCAGTTAAATAAGAATCAAACAGTTTAGGCATATAAGGATTGACAGCTTTACCTTTCATAAATTTAATTCTAAAGAGTGCGGGATACCGTAATGCAAAATCTCCTTCCTTTTTAGCGTACATAAATTTACGGAAGGTATGTTCAATCTCTCTAATCATTCTAGCTTCTCGTGCGCTATTAGCTACCATCGTAAACGCCAGGTCAAATGTCCGTATAGTTGATCCTTCGAAGGTAAGTGTCGCTTGGTTATTAAGTGCGATACCTTTTTGTTCCAAGGTTTTAGCCGCGGCATTTATACTATCGTCTACACCTAGCTTATCAATAACAGCCTTACCGATAGCCAATGCTTCAGCATCTTGAACGTCAGCGCTTTTACCTGATTCCCCAGCAGCCATATTTTTCTGTATAGCATTAATTACTCCTAGATCAATGTTACCAAAGTTAGCACCATCGCCTAAAGCAAAGCCTTGTGGAATATACAGGTGAATTTTATGAGCACTTACCTCGACGCCCTTTCCTATGATCTCAAAAGAGACGTGAGCACCACCTTGTGTAACATCGGCTGCCAGAGTCTTTGGAAATGTAAGTATCATGTTACTTTTTCCTCTTATAAATAACTATTTAATATAATCTTATTTATAATGAATGGAAAGATAAATTATGGCTTATAAGGGAAAATACCAAATTAAGAATACTAGGAAATACCTTGGCGATCCTACAAAGGTAGTCTATCGATCGCTATGGGAAAGACAAGCATTTAAATGGTGTGAAAACAATCCGAGAGTTAAAAAGTGGAATAGCGAGGAGATCGTTATACCATACAAGTGTAAGACTGATGGTAAACTACATCGTTACTTTGTCGATCTTCTGGTTGAGCTAGACAATAGAGAAATTATACTTGTAGAAATTAAACCTAAGAAAGAAACAGTTGCTCCTAAAGAATCATCGCGTAAAACGAAAAGATATATTCGTGAGGTAATGACCTACGCTAAGAATACATCTAAGTGGACCGCGGCTGATCAATATGCTAAACACAAAGGTTGGAAGTTTCAGATATGGACGGAAGACACATTAAAGAATTTAGGCATAAAACTATTGAAGAGTTGATATAAATAGTTATATGGCTTCACTATTTGATACACTACAAGCAAATGCGTTTAGATCTGGAATCACAGCACGGACTCAAGAGTCTCAAAAATGGTTCCAGGATAATATAGAAAAGATGCAGACACCTAACCGTAGAGCATTATTAAAAGATGACGCCTTAGAACCTACATCTAAAATGCTTTATGGCAATATGTTTATGTACTTTTATGATCCTAAACATAAGAAGACCTTGCCGTATTACGATAGGTTCCCTTTAACGATTATGTTAGAGCCAACTAAAACTGGCTTCCAGGGTTTGAATCTACATTATTTAAGACCTGATATAAGGGCTGAATTTTTAGATCGATTAATGAAACTAGGCCCTAATAAGGTAGGTGATAAGTCGCGATTAATGAAACTAAAATATGATTTAATCTCTTCGACTAAAAAATATAAAGAATTTAGACCATGCTTTAAAAGTTATTTAAATGAGCATGTTCAATCAAAGATTGTAAGAGTACCAATGACAGAATGGGAAATAGCCATATTCTTACCAACCGAACAATTTAAGAAGTCTGGTAAGAGTAAAGTGTGGAAAGATTCAATTAGCATTGCGAGGAAAGGATGAACACTATAGACGATTTAAAAGCGGTCATCTCTAAAAAGAAAGGCTTAGCTAAAAATAATAAATTTGCTGTATCGTTTACGCCCCCGAATCAAAATTTAGTTAATATTGATAGGGAAACTGTAGTAGGTTCCTTAGCAACAGGTCGCAATGTTGGAGTAAAAGATTTCGTATATGATGGAAGAGACATATCAATTCTGTGTGATCAGGTAGAATTACCACCACGTTCAATCTCTACACTTGATTATCAGTCAGATAGACAAAGTAATAAGTTTCCATATACACACATCGATGGCGACGTCACAATGCATTTCATATTAACTAACGATTATTATATGAAAACATTATTTGACACGTGGATGTCGACAGTAATAGATGTTGATAATTATGATATTGGCTATAAGGACGATTATACCGCTGATATCGTAATTCAAGCATTAGATCAAGAAAACTTTCCAATATATGGCGTAAAACTTGAAAGGGCATATCCAATCGATATTAACATGATTGCTCTAAGTAACGCTGATGAAGAGTTTTCGCGATTAACAGTATCCATAGCGTATGATAAATATGTAGTGGAAGGACCAGTTAGTAGTACAAAATCTAGAATTAGCTCAATGGTACCGAATGACGTTAAGTCAAAATTGGAAAGTATTAAAGATAAATTACCTTCCAAGGTAACAGGAAGTAATAAAAAGTTAATTGGTGGTTTAGGTAGAAAAATTTAAATTATATTGAAATGATAGGAGTAGTAAATTATGGCTTTGCCAACGCTGAATAGTACCCGGTATTCAACAACAGTACCAAGTACAGGCCAGGAAATCGAATTTAGACCTTTCCTGGTTAAAGAAGAAAAGATCCTTATGGTTGCAATGGAATCGAAGGATCCTAAATTAATGATAAAAGGTTTGAAGGACATTTTAACAGCATGTGTATTTGACGATATAGATGTTGATAGACTTACCAATTTTGACTTAGAAGAATTATTCTTAAGACTAAGATCTAAATCGGTCGGCGAAAAAGTAAATGTTAATTTAAAATGTTCTGAATGTGGAGCAATGACGCCACAGGAAATAAACCTAGATGATGTTAAAACTGAAGGTATAACAGACAACAGGACTGTAATGATGACAGACACCGTTGGGATAGAGTTTGATTATCCTTCACTTGATTTAATATCTGGAATGGACTATAGCGAAGAAGATTTTACCACGGAAGAACAAGTAGCTATTACAATGAAGCTAATTAAATCGTGCATTAAGTCTATATTCGACGATGATAATGTATGGGACGTTAAAGACCAATCGGATAAAGAAATTGAATCATTCCTTGATGGTTTAAACGCGGCTCAATTTACAGCTATCACAGAGTATTTTGGAAATATACCAACATTAGCATATACAGTAAATTATAATTGTATTAAGTGTGGGCATGCAAACGAAATTCAACTGAAAGGTATACAAAGTTTTTTTATCTAGCCCTTTCACATGATACATTGGTGAATCATTATAAAACTAATTTTGCAATGATGCAGCATCACAAATATAGCTTAACTGAATTAGATAATATGATACCATGGGAAAGGGAGATATATGTAGCACTCCTACAGCAATGGATCAGAGAAGAAAATGAAAGGGTAGCTGAACAGAATAGGAAAATGAAACGATGACGGAAGAAGTAAAAGAAGCTTTTCACCCAGCAGATACAAATGGAGATGGTAAAGTGTCAAAGGAAGAAGAGGCGTTATACCTCGAGTTTAGACGTAAAGAGTTAGAAGATGCAGATGCGATGCGAGATGCACAACGCAATATGACCTGGTTCGCACTAGGTGGCTTATTGCTATATCCATTCGCTGTTGTTATTGCATCATTAGCTGGTTTAGATCAGGCACAGAAAACACTTGGCGATATGGCACCTACTTATTTTGTAGCTGTTGCTGGTATCGTGGCAGCGTTTTTTGGTACACAAAACTTTGGGAAAAAGAAATAAATGGATCCGGTAGAAGCGTGGAACTCATTATCTTACTTTGATGGAGTATTATTCTCTATCTGGCTAGGTATCCTTTATTATGGCAAATGTTGGATCGATAGCAAATTTAAGGATTAGTTAAATGGCAGCCGACGACAGTCAAGAAGCACAACGCACATTCGAGCAAATGCTGAAGGAAATGCAAACGCAGAACAAGAATATTGTTAACTCAGCTAACTTGAATGTAGACGTTGGTAATAGGATTAAAAAACTAGAAGGCACCTTTGGGTTAAGTGCTGATACTAACTCTGCCCTTTTAAAAGAAGAGTTTGGGCGACTGCAAAAAATAATGGATGACCAGGTAGCACTACAAGAAGCTGGTTTACCATTTGACCAAGAATTATTAAAAACATCACAAGAGCAAGTGGAAGCTCTGAGCAAAGGTATTCAGTCTGAGGAGGATAGACGAGAGGCTGTAAAAAAGCAAGAAGAAGCTAACTCACTCTTAATGAAAATGTCTAACTCCTTCGATAAGGGTTTAGGCAAACTAAAAGAGACGGGTGGCTTCCTTGCTGGACTTGGCGCACTTGCGTTGTTAGCACTTGATCCTGAGACCTTTATCAAAGGCGTCAAGATGGTAATGGAAATCTTTGGTGATATATTCGAGGTTATAGGTGCTATTCTTACACTAGATCCTGCTAAAATTGCAACGGCAATTAAGGATAACTTTTCTTCCATAATGAAAGTATTCGCCGTTATAGCATTCTTTAAATTACCAAAAATCCTTAAAGGTGTATTCCTTTTAGTTAAAAACTTTCCTAAAATCGTAAGAGCATTCAAAACATTTGCTGTGTTCATGAAGTCACAATTTATTCCCAATACTATCACTACGCTTCGAAGTGCAGCCAGTTCTGTGGGCACTGCGTTTATGAAAATATTTAACGGATTAAAATCTGCCTTTATATTATTTAAAGGGTTTATGGTAACAACGTTTATACCGACTGTAGTGTCGACGCTAAAAGGTGCGGCTTCAGCTGTTGGTGCTGGATTCCTTAAAGCATTTAGCTTTTTAAGTACAGCATTCGGGGTATTCGGAACATTCATGAAGTTTACCCTAATACCTAGTTTGGTTGCTGGATTTGCTGCTATGAAATTAGCAATGGCTCCAATGTTAGCTGCACTTGGACCTATACTTGTACCAGTACTAGCAATTGCTGCAATACTTGGCGGATTAGCCTTAGGCTTAAAATTCATTAAAGAAAAAATGGGTTTTGAATCTATATTAGATGCTTTAAAATATAGCTTCTTGTTATTCGCTGATTTTATTTCCATGATCGTAAATGCTGTAACATTTATACCAAGAAAAATTATAGGCTTCTTAGGTAAAACTCTAGCTTGGATGCTAGGATTAGATTCATCTAAATTTGATGCGATATCAGACGGATTAAAGACCGATAGGGCTAAAGAGTTTAGAGAAAGAAAGCAAAAGGTTAAAGACGAGGTCGATGACCAAACAGCTGTCGACGACGCTGCTAAAAACTTTGAAGCTAATAATGCAGAAACAACTAAGGCGTATTCGGACATGACAGCCGAACAGCAACGAATGTTCTTAGAAGGTGTTCAAAGTGATGCTATAAAATCTGTCGAAGACGCTATAAGCGAAGCATCTCAAAATAAAATGAATGCACAATTAGATGCTGATGCTAATGCTGACATAGTAAAAGAAGAGCAAAAGAACCTTGATGAACTGCTGAAAGCCGGAGGGTTCGATTCCTCAGACCTTGATTATATTATGGATACTCCAGAGCATTTATTAGATCAGTCTGAATTAGCAGTTAAAAGACAGCAAGAGAATGTAAAATACTTTAAAGATCAATTAGCTCAAAATAAAGCTGACGTTGAAAAATTTGATAAAGAGATAAATGATTTACAGAACGCTGCAGCTAAATCAAATGATGTGGTAGCACAGACAGAACAATTAGATGAAGTTAAAAGGCCGTCACCTGAAGAATTCCAAAAGGCGAGCTTTACAGAGAAGATGGATGTACTTGGTGAGGAGAAGAAGATACAAGACGAGGCAGAGCTTAAAGCGTTTCGAGAAAAGCTTGCCGCGCATAGATCTGGCCAGAAGGACTTTATTAAGGCGTTAAAGAATAAGGTGGAAAATCCAGGCGAGAAGCTGGCAGCAGCTGTTGAAGTAAATAATCCATTTGCTAAAATATTTGATGGCTTCAGCGGTGCGTTTAAGGAAGTAGGCGATGTGGTTGGTGAAAAAGTCAGCCAGGTTTATAAAGATAGTGGTCTGATGGATTTAGTCGATAAGACTATAGAACCACTTCAGCCATTTATTGATGATGTTAAATCAAAAGCTGCACCATTTATTGAAGAAGCTAAGGATATTTTCAACGGTGGTATTGATGCCATATTTGGTAAAGGCGAAGCAATTGTTCAAAAAGTAGAACCTACGACAGGTGAACAGATGATGGCCACATCAGCTGAAAACACATTAGCAGCAACTAATGCACCTGCTAAAGAAGTTAATGCCGTTACCCAAGTATCTAATGCTTCTTCAAATAATAGCAATAACGTATCTAATGTTAGTATAACACAAAAGCATGATACTCCTGCTACCTATGCTGTAAGGCGAACTCGTGGTAACGTTGGATTCGCACGCTAAAAAAATCCCCTAGCCGAAACTAGGGGATCAAACTTTCCTACTTTATAATTATGACTCTTGAGCCAGTTTGGCGAAGTACGATAGTGTATCGTCTTCATCGTCACTTGAGCTAGTGTCAATTGCAGTAGATGCGGTTGGAATACTAGGTGCTTCCATCACATCAGACGCTACTGGTTCTGGTGTTGCCATAGGGGCATGACCAGCATCAACGCCTAGAACTTTATTCAACTTAGCTTTTAACTCATCATATGATTTATAGTTCTTAGGATCAGTGAAGTCTGATAAAGAATGTAGTTGGTTATACACCGTTTCCAATCGTTCCTCATCACCATCATGTAAAGCACTTGGTGATGCAAACTCTGATTTATCATAATTTACCCAACCTTCTACCTTTCTGATCTTAATTTTAAAGTCGGCACCTTCCCAGAAATCATAAGGGTTGATAGGAGTCTCATCTTCAAAGTCTGGTTGCATAACGTCCATAACTTTGTCGAAGATTTTCTTACCAAACTTATAAAGGAATACCTTACCTTCGTTTGCAGGGTTAGCAGGATCTGACACGACTAAGACATTTGATACATAGTGTAGACGTCTTTTCCTTTCCCTAGCGATTGCTTTATCTTCATCACGACCACTATTCCAAAGTACAGCATTAGCTTCTGATACAGGGTCTTGTTGACCTACAGAAGTTAAACTGTTTTCAATATACCAAAGACCGGTAGGACCTTTAAATCCATGATCCCAATAACGTACCCAAGGTAGATCTTCACCTTCCTGAGCAGGTAGGAATCGGACTACAGCGTAGCCATTACCAGCTTTATCACGTGTGGGTTTCCAAAAGCGGTTATCGTCGTAACCTTTTGTGCTTTCAGTTTTAGAAGATACAGCTTCCGCTGCCTTTACGAGTTTGTCGATTGACGAGCCTCGTGAGCTCTTAAGGTTTGCAAATGACATGTTGTTTCTCCGTATTAAACATTGTATTAGCTGAATTATCCACTTTATGCATTATATAATAGTCTATTATAACATATTTTCATATGCTTGTAAAGGCCTTTGTCAAAATAGTTTTACACTTATTGACATCGTACTTTACGAAGGGTCCGTACTTATCGATCTTCCTTTGGATATCAGGCCAAATAATGGTATCCGATATCTTCTTTGATTCACGAGGTATAAACCCTAGTATGGAATTAAGAATGACCACAGTCTCTAATGATATATCTTCTTGCATCCAAATTTGTACAACCGGAGGATGTTGACCATCGACTGATTCAAACAACTCGTCGAATGTGCAGTCCTCTTCGGTTAATCTATTTATATCAACACTGAACACACGATGAATACTTTCTCTTATTCTTTTGTGGTTCTTGTAGTTATCTTCACCTACTTCGTTGATCATATCGCCTACGTATGAGATACCGTGTTTAAAATTGGCAATATAGTATCCCATTAAATCTTTTTCGTATTGCCTGGCTATCTTTGCAAAGAAGTACTTATCCTTTCGTTTAAGAAAAGACGTTGCCTTCACATTAGTCTTAAAGTTATATTTGATAGCATCGTACGAGTTGCTCTCAAAGTGGAGTTTAAGAGCGTTGTATAACTTAAAGGAATCGAACGGGTCGATCATTTCATAACGCTTTCGTATAGAGCTTCCACGTCTTCTACCTCACCGATAACTTCATTGAGGTTCTGTTTATAGTGGATAGAGGCTAGCTTTCGTAGATACTTCTTGTCTACTTCGACTTCCTCTGCGCATGAGGCGACAGCTTCTTTGATAAAATCTTTCTGTGCCTGAATCATAGTCATTGCATTTGCGATCTCTTCAACACAACCCTTGATTCTTTGTTTGTCTGCGTCTGACGATGGCAGTATCACATTACTCATAATCTTTCCTATATTGGTAGTTTATTTCCGGTTTTGGTTTTAATCAATCTTAGTTCTGAAGCTTCATTCTCTATTTTAGCTTTCAGTGAATCACTAAGTAATCGTTTTAAATTGGTATAGTCCATACCACGTTTTTCTATGACCATCACTGCAGCATCAATATAAGACACATTGTTATGCTGAGCTACTACTTGTTCGACGGCCAAAGAGAATCTTTTCTTTGTCATGATTTTATGTTTGGTTATTTCTTCATCATCTATCATACAACTCTCAATAATACACAATCGGCATTAAGTCTACCGTTACATTCTTTAACCTTCGTGGTAATGGATTTCCATACCTGAGATTCAATCTGTTTCGGCGTTTTGGTTAATATTAAAGGAAGAACATCATCTGGTTTCCTAAGCTTCGTACACTTAGATAGATTAGGTGCAAAGTTCTTAATACTTGTTCCGTTAATCTCAAAGCCAGCTGTAGCCGCAGTTACATACTGATAGAGAGTTCGCGATTTAGTATTGAAGACGTAGAGGGTTTCCTTTCCAGGTATTGTAACTGGATTAATGGAAGTAACTTTAAACTCGTTATCCTCTGCTTTATACTTAAGTTTCTTAACCTGTGCATCTGTCGACTTGCGTTTGGTTGTTTTAGTAGTAACCGTACGTGTAGCTTTAAACGATGAACGTAGCTTTTCAAGATCAGCGAATATAGTTTCATACTGCTTTATCATTCGCTTTTTATTAGCGGTAGAGATATGTGCATGTGCCTCTACAGCTTGCTCACAGGTTTTATCGAGCGCATCTTTTATTAGATGATAGTCTAACTCAATCAATTCTTTAAATGGATTGATTGCATTACCCTTTAATCCGTGTTTCTTAAATGTGTTAAATACATCAAACTCTACTTTAAAGTCGCCATCAGCCCAACCATCAACTACAGCTTCGTCCCATTCAACATAAACTGTATCTCTAAGTTTGGCTTTAGTTCTCTCTGCAATTGAGATAACTGGCGCAGCAGTTGCTTGCTGCTCTTGCTTTTCTTCCTTAACAGTTCTACCATACTTAACAGCAACATCAAGATTTTCTTTCATTTGATCATGTATAGCTTGCTCATGATCCCACCCCCTAAAATGCAACCGAGCAACACCCCCGATGCCCATAACGATTCGCCAATCTTCACACGCCTTTAGCGATTTAATGTCGTCTTTATTATAGGAGTGCACTTCTTCGGCATACTGAATAACATAAGGAACGTAGTCTTTGAGCTTATAGAAGTAGTTGTACCATTGTGCAGCCTTGCCCCATTGTAGCTGGCGTTCTGCTGGATCGGTAGGTGTTTCACCTTGTTCCCAAAATGGTTCTGCACCCATGTACTTATCGTCAATGGTATAACGATTCTTACGCATCTTAGTTCTTACTTTATTCTCTGCAGCCATTATTTATCTCCATTATTTAATATGTGTCTATTATAACACAAACTTTGTAAAATGTACAGGGTTAAAATGATGGTGTCTCCTTAATACCTTCAACCCAGTTCTCAGCCGCATCTTCTACCCATGCTTCTGACTTGCCATCATACCACTCAATCCCTAAGCTATTATCTTCTACAAAAAACTTAACTCCGTAGCGATCTTCTGCTATGCATTTAATTACATCAGCTCTTTTATTCTCACCAAAGTAGCTTGACAATTCCATATAGTTTGACATAATCTTACTCCCAGTCTATTGATATACGAGTGTTAGCTTTGCCATTCCAATTATATGTACAACCCATCTCTTTAATAATTGGTAGTATAGCTTTTAAATTAGCCACACCCTCTTTATCGCCTGCAAAACAGAAGCAACTATCTTTCTGCTCATCAGACGTGTAGTGTGGAAAAATGCAGTATTCTCTATTAGCTAAATCTAGTTCTTCGAGAATCTTTTCGTCAACGATCCAACCTGTTCCATTGCATTCGGAACAATCGTCTTCATCGCCATAACAAACTTCGCATTCTTCCGCGTTGTCGTCGTAGTCGAATAGATCGATCTCACAGTCCTGCTCATGATTGAACAAGACCTTACTGAGATCTACACTTTCGCCAGTAAATGGACCAACCTCATGTTCAAATGGAACCTCGGCCCATGCACAATTAGAACAGCACGGTAAGCCCCAGCCACAGTACCATCCTTCTTGTCTAAGACGATCAAATAATTTTTCTAACTTATTTGTTTTCATCTTCTACCTTATTGCCGTAGTAATCATGAGTTCCTTTCTCATAATTTTTACGACGCCATGACCTTTCTTCATCCGCAGCCAAGGCAATTGTTAGCATGCAATAGCTAAATCCAATAGCTGCTATTCCGCCGAATACTGTAGTCCATCCATATAAATTTGCTATTGCTACAGCTAGGTACATTAATGCACCACCGGCACAGAGGCCATCAATAAAAGTTTTAGTTGTTTCTTTCATAATCGACTCCTATTGCCATTCTTGCCAACAAGTTTCTTGTTCTCTATAATCAACTACAACGCGCTCACGGACTCTTTGTCCTGCTTCTTCTGCGCCCATTACAGCACCCAGAAATGTCATAGCATCTCGTCCGTTGCCGTCACCAAATTGATTACCTATAGCACCACCAACTAGGAATCCTGTAAAAACCTCTGCACCAGATGCAGGTCTTTCTATCATGCCGTAAATTGGTATTTGAATAATTTTACAAACTGTAACTTGTTCCAATATTCGTGCTGGGCTTTTATCCCAAGCGGTTGCTGAACTAGCCGCTAATAAGCCGGCTGCTAAAATTAAAGATTTCTTCATGTTAAACTCCAAGTAAAGTTAAAATGTATTTGTATGCCATAATGGCGATGATCCCCAAAAATACTCCCTGGAAAAATGGTATTGCTCTTTCAAAAAATGCTTTCATATTATTTACCTATATGCTTCACGTTTTCACGTGTAATGACTTGATACGCACCCTTATTATATGCGGGTGCTACTGTAAAGTTTTTAGAGGCCTCTGCTCTCCATGACTGGTCGTCGCTAGCTGTCTTCTGAGGCGGTTGAAGAGAAGCCGAAGGGTAATCCTTTATCAGTCTTGGAGGTTGGTGTGTTGGCACGTAGGCTTCTGTAGATTTAGAAACTATTGCCTTAGGTTTGCGAAACGCTTTGGACTTACGCTTTCTGCCGTACGGATCGTATCGAAGTGAGCCAATATAATTAGTCATATATCAATCCCAATCGGTGTAGGTTGAATTGTAGGTATCAGTATAGTCTGTACCTGATAGATAACGTTTAGTTTCGCTATCGGTATAATACATGTTCTTCTCGCTGAAAGCATCTAGGTTACTAGGTGCATGTTGGCCAGCTTTTTTAACATGTTTGGTTAATTTGCTTTTATCCTTTTTGAACTTCTTAGCTTCTTTGCGTAGCTCTTTCTGTTCTGCGCGATACTCTTTACGCATCTGTTTTAATTCTTTCATTACTTCATCGAATGCTGTCGTCATAATATACTTCTCCATCAAATTTTATATAACCATTGTACCACAGTTAGAGTTGTTTGTACAGTGTTTTTTTCAAATTGTTGCAAATAAATTTCTAACCATTAGGACTAATCCTACACTGTTTAACAGTATGAGTGCTCTATCGTTCCATAGTATCGATACAGCTAACCAAAAAAATACGCCTACAATTGATAAGACTAGATCGTGGATATAAAAACCATCTACTCCTCTTATGGACATTGCAACTAAAAGTAAAATACATGCTGCCCACTTTAAATACCAATCTACTGTATACTTTGGATTTCTACTCAAGATACATCCTTTTCATAAATATCGATTGTCTTGGGATCGACTCCCTTTTGAATTAACTTCTCTTCTAAATACCAAGGGTCAGGTACGTTCCACTCGATGTGTCGCTCTCCCCTTCCGTCATACCAGCTAACGCACCAAACTTCCATTTAATCTTTTTTCCTTCTGACCAATCCTAGTCCAACTAATTCGAATACAGCAATTGAGAGTGCTAAACATCCGACTGATAAAAATAATCCATATAACATTTAATCTTCGCCTTCTTCTTGATTTGCTGCAGCTACTCCGGCTGCACCTTGTATGAATAAAATAGTAACAATTGTTAAAAGGTTACCGATAAACATTCCACTTGCTATTGTCATAACGTCCATAGCCTTCTCCTTAGCCGTTTAGTTGCTCCCAGTCTTCTGATGTACATCCTGAGATAATGAATTCACGCTCATCAGCTGAAAGCTGTGGCATGGCATCCTGAATAAGTGTACCATCAATCCATGCTGTGTACTGCTCATTGGTAGCATTGATCGCCATTGTTTTGTCCTTACCCGTTACAGGTGAAGTTCTTTGTACAATGATCATAATCTAATTCCTTGCTTTTTTACTAAATAACCTGCTATAATAAACCCTATGGTCGACATTAATAACGTCTGTGGTATTGTCATCGACCCTGTTTCCAATCCTCCAACGGATCCCATAACTAGGAATCCGCTTAATAGACCAAGAATAAAGTTCATGTTACGCTGCCTCCATGATTGATAATGGTACGTTGAATAATACTGAATCAATATCAACAACGGCTTTAGTACGTTTAACTCTTGACACGATACCAGTCATTCGACCTTTTCTACTGTTAATTACTACATGATCACCAGGAGCGAAAGTAGCACGTTTTGCAGCAGATGTAATAGCTCGTAGCTGCTTCTGCTTAATTTTAATTAAGTCAATTGCTGCATTTAACTCTTCAGTTGAAGAGATGTTGTTAATTGCGTTTAATAAAGATTTTTTCATAATATATTTTCCTTTCAAGTTTTATTAATTTATGGTACCATTCTATACCATTTTTAACAATTTGTACAGGTTTATTTGCAATAACAGGAGACTATATTAAGGTTATTAGTCAGGCCAACACTCAGCGTATAACTTGGCCTCTAGGCGGTGAGCTTCTCGCTCCCAGGGTTGATTTTCGTATTTGTATCCACCTGCGTTTCTACCTTTCCATGTAGTAGCGTATCCGTTTAGTTCTTTACGAAAGTATTGTTTGGCATGAACCATTTCATGCGCTAAGGTCTGCATCATATCAGAGAATGGTATCTTCTCACCCTCTAGTTTGCGACCAATATTGATGTCTACATATCCTACTTTACTATCACCCCAGCAATCGCCGTAACGATCGCCAAGGTCTGTTTTAAAATTTAAAAAGATTAGTTTTGAGTGCATGCGGTTTATATTAAGTGCACGACATAGATTAACAATGTACTGTTCAATCTTTTTCTTCTGTGCTACCTGACCGCTAATCGCCAAATGTGGCATATTACTTTACCTCTATAAACTTCCTACGAGTTTTAGAAAACTGCTTCTTGGGATGATCAAAAGTAATGACTTCTGTTGTCTCCCTCTTTATATATGCTACGCAGTGTCCTGCTTTGTTTAAAATATATGTATGATTTGGCCACTCCCATTGAGTGATCTCTTTCAACCATTTATATTCCGACTTAGGATATATCATTCGCTTTCTTCCCTATAGAGGATGCCATATGTTATACAGATGAATGGCAGTAAAATAACAGTGCCTTCAAAGGGTAATGGTTCAAACTCCGAATCACTTTCAGCTTGCCACGGTCGTGTCCATACCAATTTACTATCAACAAACTCTAGATCAAATCCAAAGCCGTTGCGAAACTCTATGGTAAATAGCTTACCAAATAAAAGGGTTGTAAACATATTATGCTCCTAATGCTTCGGCGATTGATTCACCATCAGATTCTTGTGAATTCCATGCTTCGAAGAACGCCTTATGCTGTTGTCTTCGTGCGAACCATACTTCAAATGATTCAGTATCGATGCCGTTAGCTCTACGCTCCCACATCTGCTCGTTATACGCTTCTCGTAATAAAAGTTCTTCACTCATATAAATGGTCCTTGATTAATTTATGGTACTATTATATCACAGCTAGACAATTTGAACAGGTAAACCGGAGTCTAATATGACTAATATGGTCACGGTGCATAGATCGTTATCTCTTCTTCCTTGCCTTTTACCTTAATACTACCAATTTTATGACATGTTTCAGGGTCTTCTAATTGATCTCTCGTATATGACGATATAAGTGTTTTATACTCTTTATATTCATGACGTGCTGCAGTCGCCTCTAAACGTGCTGCAAGGTTTACAGCATCGCCGATAACAGAATAATCGAACCTTGATTCGCTTCCCATATTACCCACAATGCAATCACCTGTATTAATGCCAGTGCCGACGTTAATATCGGGCAATCCTCTTTCTTTATATACTTCTTTAAGTTCATTTGTTTTAGCCTCTATTTCTCTTGCTGATTTAACTGCCATGTCGGCATGATTAGGACAATCCAATGGTGCATTCCAAAATGCCATAATACAATCTCCCATATACTTGTCAATCGTACCGCCGTTGTTTAATATAATCTTTGTCATTGCATCAAGGAACTCATTAACCAATTCAACCAAGCCTTCTGGATCATCGTTATTTTTATAATGTTCTGATATGGGGGTGAAGCCACATATGTCCATAAACAAGAACGTCATCTCCTTGCGATCACCACCAAGCTTTAATAGCGATGGATCCTTCTGTAATGCATTCACCATATCAGGCGATAGGTATGTACCAAACTGCTTCTTGATCTGTTGCCTTAATACAAATTGTTTATAAAAGTTATTAAATGATGATGACATAAATGTTATTATAAATAATACTATAGAACAGAGTGGTGATAATAATATACTATTCTCTGTCCATATATACCAATAACCATAAGTTAATGATGATGTGAGTATAACAAACAATGAACCAGAAGCCCAAATTGGCAAGTAGTAAACAGAGAGTAGAAGAAGTACAGCTCCAACTCCCATTGCCACAATCTCCAGAAGATCCGCCCACACGGGACGACGAAGAGTTTCTTGCTCCATTAAGGTGGAAATTGAAGCAGCTTGCAATTGATGAGCAGAACGCAATCCAGTTGAAGTTGGAATTTGAGCAGCTAGACCTTTGGCCGTCAGCCCCACCAGAACAGTACGACCTTGAAGATCGGGTAGCGATACATTGGACACGTAGTCTATTTCCGTAAACTTATAATTAGGATTGATCCACATAGAACCATTCGCATCTGTTGGTATTCTGAATGGTCTTAATATAATTTCTTCGATACCTATTTCATTTACCTTTACAGTATATGATGGTTTGCCGTTCATGACTCTTATTGTTTCAAGTGCTAATGATGGATATAACTGATCATTTATTTGAGAGATTAAAGGTATTCTTCGTACTACGCCATCGACTTCTGGCATGCCGTTAATTAAACCATGACCCCACGCACCTTCTTCTAGTGATGGTATATTAGTGACAAGACCATCGTATTTAATAACCCAATCAAGTGGATCACCTCTACCAAAGATAGCAGTCCCTACATAAGGTGCACTTGTACTTCTACCAGAAGGATCAGCATCTTGCGATAGTATAATACCATTGTCTTTAATCCACGAGGCGAACACTTCGTCACCCCCGAATCTATCTTCTTCTGGAAACATCATAGTGAATGCAATCATACCAGCATTTGCGTTACGCAGATCAGATATCATTTGAGCATATGTTTGGCGAGGGAATGGATACTGACCTAATGAACCTAACGACTCTTCTGATATATTTAATAACACTATATCGTTTGATTCTTTTAATGGTATTGATTTAATATATTGATCAAAGACTGTTAATCTTAACTCTTGTATTATATTAGAGTCATTAACTCTTAAA
>Ga0181394_1000052_pt1 | contig 40969 bp, 40 predicted proteins | sample 17SPOviralmetaG_FD_130123 | JGI IMG/M metagenome (GOLD analysis project Ga0181394, IMG submission 130123) | Marine viral communities from the oligotrophic San Pedro Time Series (SPOT) site, San Pedro Channel, CA, USA - 17 SPOT_SRF_2010-11-23 | ecosystem: Environmental > Aquatic > Marine > Strait...
TTTAAAGTAACAGTTGATCTTTTAGAAAATGCAAAAACTAGTAATACAAAATTGTTAGTTTGGTGTTCCCCATCAAATCCAACTGGTGTTGTATATACAAAAGAAGAAGCTGAAGAAATTTATGATTGGGTTTTCAAAAATGATTTATGGATTCTATCTGACGAACTATATGAACATTTGGTTTATGAAGGTGAGGCTTCTCCATCACCGGCTATTTATGATTCTGAATTAAAGAATACAATTATTGTCAATGGTGTGTCTAAAGCGTACTCTATGACTGGATGGCGTGTTGGTTGGTTAATTGCTAATGATGAAGTAGTCGGCTTAGGGAAAAAAATACAATCACAAGCTACTTCAAATGTATCAAATGTATCTCAGTTAGCTGCTGAATCAGCGCTGCTAAATGGACTAGATGTTACAAATGAAATGAAAATAGCATTTAATAGAAGAAGGCTATTTTCAACTGAAAAAATTAATTCAATTTCTAATTTAAATGTAGTAGATAGTACGGGGGCTTTCTATTTATTTGTAGATGTTAACCACTATTGCTCGGGAAATAATGGAATAAATTCATCAGAAGAACTATGTGATTGGCTCCTTGAAAATTATTTTATAGCATTTGTTCCAGGTGAAGTGTTTGGAACTCCTGGATTTATGAGGTTATCATATGCTTTAAGCGATGAAGATCTTGATGAGGGATTAAATCGTTTAAATGAAGCTATAGATAATTTAAATGAATAATGTAAATAAAAAAAGTCTTTTTTCCTGGCTTCTTTTTGATTTAGCAAATACAGTATATGCATTCATTATTCCTGGCTTATACTTTTCAGTTTGGCTAGTTAGTGAAAAGGGGTGGACCGATCAGCAACTAGGTCTTGCAACATCTTCAGCTATGATAATTGTTGCAATTTTAGGACCCTGGATAGGAAGAAAATCAGATAGTTCACAAGGGAAAAAGAAAATTCTTTTACTTATGACGCTTATTTGTATTATTTCAACTTTTTTACTTGGAACATTCTCAGTTGAAACATCAGTCCTGTTATTTATATTTTCATTAATTGGCTTTAACTTAGGCTCTGTAGTCTATGATGCTCTGCTTGTATCTGTTAGCAATGAGGAAAATCGAGGAAAAATATCTGGTCTTGGCGTTGCTTTTGGATACACCGGATCATTAATAGGATTTGGTGTAGCAACACTGTTGCAAAACATGGGTTATAGCTATATTGAAATTTTTAAATCTGTTGCAATTTTATTTTTGATCTTTTCATTACCGGCATTTATTTTTATTGAAGAAAAAATTACTTCAGATAAAAAAATAAAAATAAACATTTTAAATTCTATAACTGTAGTTATTAATTCATGGAAACACTCAAGGCAGTATGAAGGTTTGACAAGATTTTTAGTTGGTAGGTTTTTTTATGCAGATGCAATTAATACTCTTATTAGTGGTTTATTAGCTGTTTATCTAGTTGAAGAGGTTGGATTGACCCCGGCTGATAGTCAAAGTATATTGGCACTTGCTATTGTTGTATCGATAATTGGTGGTTATATTTTTGGAAAAGCTGCTGATTTGTACGGTCCAAGAAAGTTAATTTTAATTAGTATTTTATGCTGGATGATTTCACTCTCTCTGGCGATAATTGCAACTGAGTTTGATCAATTATGGTTAATATATGTTACTGGTGTTTTAGGAGGTTTCAATATTGGCGGTATATTTGCAGTTGATAGAGTATTCATGACTAGACTTTCACCTGAAAAACATCTCGGAGAATTCTATGGCCTTTATTCAACTGTTGGAAGGTTTGCAACTATTCTTGGACCAATACTTTGGGGATTGATAGTAAATAGTTTGGGCCTAGGAAGAAATGTCGCAATGGGTTCCCTAATCTTACTGCTAGCAATCTCCTATTACATAATTCATGGTGTTTCGGATAAAGTTAAAAATTAAAAGAAGAAAAATCTCTTTTTCTTTTGAACCTCATCTAGCTGTTGTCTTGTGTTTTTGAGTTTTTCTCTTAGAAAATCTGCTTCAGCTTCGGCTTTAGCTGCTCTTTCTCTAGCTTCTGCCATTAATTGGCTAGACTCATGTAAATTACCTAACTGATTTAAGACAGTATTCCATGCATCCAGTGGAACCAAAAGGCTGTCACTTTCTTGGATTTCATTAACACTCTTTTCACTGGTAATCTTTTCATCAGTAGTGGCTTCTTCTTTTTGAGTATTAATTTCTGACTTATCTTTTTTGAGAAAATTATATTTCTCAGCCATTCTATCTTCGTAGTTACTCATTTGTAAATTCTTCTTTCATGCTTTCCAATTTAGTATTTTGAAATTCAAACCCTTCTTTGAGCAGTTTTTTTGGTATTGCTCTTATACTATTTAATCCTAGCTGCTCACCAAGTTCCCATCCAACGGCTAACTGCATAATTACTGGAGGTAATGGAGGAGCAAAGAACTTTTTATTCATTATATTTGCAATTATTTTTGAAAATTCTTTTTGCTGCAATGGCTCAGGTGCTGTGCAATTTACAGGTCCATTAATATTTGAATTTTCTAAACAAAAAATATAAGCAGATACGAGATCTTGTACGGAAACCCAAGAAAAGTATTGATCTCCTTTACCAATTGGTCCAGATAGGTTGAATTTAGAAATAAGTGTAAAAATTTGAGTTGCAACATTTCCTTTACCTAATACAATTCCAGCGCGACACTTAACAACTCTGACACCTAGTTTTTTTATTTCTTCTAAAGGTCCTTCCCATGCTTCTTCGACTACCAACTGTAAATATTGCCCCCTATTGAAAGGTGTGTCTTCTGTAACAACTTCATCGCCATGGTCTCCATACACATCATTACCCGAGGCAGTTATAAAAATTTTTGGATGATTATCAGATGATTTAAATGCTTGTATAAATGTTTCTGATGCCCATTTTCTAGACCAGTAAATTCTAGATTTTCGCTCCTTGCTCCAACGGCCTCCTGCTAGTGGTAAAAATCCAAGTATGTCTTTCGGTGCAATGCTTTCTCCAGCAAGGTGAATAATCGCATCTAAAGTTTCAAATTTTTCTTGATCTATATCTTGTTTTGATGGCTTCCAGTAAATTTCATTATCATCTTTCGGCTCTCTTCTTACAAATTTATATACTTCATGTTCAGAATCATTTATTGCTTTAACTAAACGCCTTCCAATAAATCCAGATGCTCCAGTTACTCCAACTTTCATTCTTCCTCGCCGTAAAAAACAAAAAAGTTTTCGAGTGTTTTTTCTACTCCAGATGTATCAGCACCTAAATTTCTATTAAAATTTACGGTTACTATATTTGATTGAATAAATATTGTATCTATATCATTGGTTTCTTGAAATAATTTAAGAGCCAGTTGCCCACTTACATCAGGAATTAATGATGCTTCAGAAATGTTATGAAAAGTCATCCCCTCCTGACCTGAAACAGATCTATTAAGATCAAAAATTATTGTTTTATTTAACTTTGTAGTTTTAACTTCAATAAGTTGACCCATTACAGTTCTCCAATTCTAAGTACTCGTATCAAATTAGTAGCAGCCTCAACATTTGGTGGTGTTCCAGCAACAACCACTACTTTATCATCTTTATTGTATTTTTTTTCAGTAATTAGAAAGTCATTCGCTGATTTCAACATTTCCGAAAATGTATTTTTTCTTTCTATAGGATATTGATTCACACCCCAGAGTAAGTTCATTTGATTGAGTGTTTTTATCTTTGTTGTAAAAGTTATAATTTCGGCTTGTGGTCTAAAGTTTGATATTAATAAAGGAGTTCTACCAGTTTCAGTAAAAGCAACTATGGCTTTTGCTTGTATTTCGTTTGCCACTTGGACTGCAGCTCTTGCAAGTGTAGTTGTAATTGAGTCTTCAGAAGTATTCTCCTTTGAAAGTAGTGAAGAAGTGTCATTCTTTGAATCAGTTTCTCTACAAATTAACGACATAACTTCTACAACTCTATTCGGATTATCTCCTATAGATGTTTCTGCAGATAACATTACGGCATCTGAACCTTCGAGAATTGCATTAGTGATATCAGTTACTTCTGCTCTTGTCGGTCTGTATGAAGATTTCATCGACTGCAACATCTCCGTTGCTGTTATAGAGATCTTTCCTTTCTTATTTGCAGCATCTAATATTTGTTTTTGCACAAATGGCACTTGTTCCAAAGGAAGTTGAACTCCTAAATCTCCCCTTGCTACCATTACTCCATCCGCTACATCTAAAATTTCTTCGATGTTATCTAGTGCAGCTTTTAATTCGATTTTTGCAATTACTTTAATACCATTAGGGATTAGGTCTCTAACTATATTTATATCACCAGCGTTCCTAACAAATGAAACAGCAACAAAATCTACATCGTGTTTTGTACCAAACTCAAGATGTTCTTTGTCTTTTTCAGTTATTGCTGAGACAGAAAGGTTTGAGTCTGGAAACGCAACACCTTGATTGTCTCTAAGCTCTCCTCCTATAAGAATTAGTGCTGTTAATTTATCTTTTTTCTTTTTTACTATTTTTAAAACTATCTGACCATCATCAATAAATACCCTATCATCAACGTTTACATCTCTTAACAAATGGTCATAATCAATAAACACTGTCTCTTTATTCGACTCTATAGATGTATTAGTTAAATCTACATGTTTACTTTTTTCTAATATGGTATTGTCAGAAGATTTTCCAGTTCTTATTTTGGGTCCTTGAATGTCTTGCATTACTGCAACTTGTTTTTTGGAGTTGCGTGCCCATTTAATTACATTTTCATGGTCTTCTAATGTTCCATGAGAGAAATTGATTCTCAGTACATTTACTCCGGAATCTATAATGCTATTAATTTTGGCTTCACTCGAAAGGCTTGGCCCAACAGTTGCAATTATTTTTGTTTTTCTATCCATATTGATTAAATACTTTAATAGCATGGTATAACAAATTTAAGTATATGAATAGAAAAAAAATCATAGGAATTCCAATAAAAAACCTTGAAAACCCTATGTCTAGATTGTCTAAAGTTCTCACACAAGATGAAAGAATACATACTCAGAGGGAATTAATACGAAATATTGTTCAGTCTTTTAATAATAATGACCATGAAATATTTTTAATATCAACAGATAATGAAGTAGAAATTTTAGCAAAGAATTTAAATGTTAAAATTTTTAAATGTAACTCTTCTGGTTTAAACAAAGAAGTAATTGAATTTTCAAAATTATTTAGTAACTATGATGGATGGATTATTTGCCACGCAGATTTACCGTATATGACAAAACACTTTGCAAATACAATTAGTGCAGAAATAAATGAAAATGAAATACTAATAGCTCAAAGTAAAGATAATGGAAGTCCGTTTATTGCTGGAACTGTAAGTTTTAACAAATTTCTTTTTGGAAAAAATAGTTTTAATAAACATATTGAATATCTAATAGATAAAAAATATAATTATAAACAGATTTTTAGTACTGAATTTACTTTTGAACTTGATGATGCAGAAGATTATAAAAAATTTATACAAAATCAACCAAGATGGTTTAGAAAGCTAAATGCTTAGCAGCCCCGACCGGATTTGAACCGGCGTTTCTGCCTTGAGAGGGCAGCGTCCTAGGCCTCTGGACGACGGGGCCTCTGCTCGGGGAGAAGGACTTGAACCCTCAACGATGGGACCAGAACCCATTGTGTTGCCAATTACACCATCCCCGAAAGATAGCAGCCCCGACCGGATTCGAACCGGCGTTTCTGGGTTGAAAACCCAGCGTCCTAGGCCTCTGGACGACGGGGCCGTATAAATATTAAGAATAAAGTATTTTAATTATTAGTTTGTTAATTTTTCGATACTTTCTGCCAATCTTGCAATGCAAGTCTCTTTACCCAATGCAAATATTGATTCAAATAGCGGAGGACTAATTTTTGTACCAGTAATTGCTACACGTGTAGATTGGAATCCCACTTTAGTTTTAATTTCTAATTCTTCCAAAGCAGTTCTCATTACAGATTCGATATTTTCCAAATTAAATTCTTCTAAATCGATGAATTGTTTTCTTATAGTATTTAAATACTTTTGAGCTTCTTCTGAATTTACAGTATCCCACTCATCTTGATTAATTAAAAAAGGTTCATCAAGTAAAAATAAAACTTGAGCTTGCAAGTCATTCATAGTCTCTACTCTTTCTTGAACTGAAGGAAGTATTTTATTTAATCTTTCTATCTCTTCAGGAAACAGTGTCCTATTTAGGTCCTCTTCAACCTTAGTTAATGCATCTTTCAAAAAGTTATCAAATGCTGTTGATCTAATATACTGACCATTAAGCCAAAGAAGCTTTTTTTCATCAAAAATTGCTGAATTTGGGAGTACTTTATTAAAGTCAAATTTGCTAATAGCGAAATCTCTATCAAAGTGCTCGACATCATCTCCGGGTGACCATCCGAGTAAACATAAGTAATTAAACATTGCATCATTCAATATTCCTTTATCTCGAAATGCTTTTACTGAAGTATCACCATGTCTTTTACTTAATTTTTTTCCATCTGGGCCGAACAACAAAGGTAAGTGGCAAAAATTTGGTAAATCAGCACCTAGAGCTTCCATTATTAAGATATGTTTTGGAGTTGAAGAAAGTATGTCTTCTCCCCTTGCAATTATTGTTATTCCATAATCTACATCATCAACAGTTGATGCTAAATGGTATGTAGGAGAATTATCCGATCTTAATATAACAAAATCTTCAACATCAGAAGTATCAAATGTCATATCCCCTCGGACAAAATCTTTAAAATTTATTGTTTGATCTTTTGGGACTTTAAATCTTATTGCTCCATCATCTTCGTATGCAAAGTTTTTCTCTACTAACTGATTGGCAACTTCTCTATATCTTTCAAATCTTGAGGATTGTTTATAATCACCATGCTCTCCCCCAACATCTACACCTTCATCCCAATCAAGACCCAACCATCGCAGGTTTTCTAATATATTTTTTTGATGTTCTTTAGTGCTTCGCTCCATATCAGTATCATCTATTCTGACAACGAAAGTGCCTCCATTAGCTTTTGCATACAACCAGTTAAAAAGAGCTGTTCGTGCATTACCAATATGAAGGCTGCCGGTCGGCGATGGAGCAATTCTTAATTTCATGTTATTTAACTTGATTTACTAAAGTGCCAATAGTTTCAATTTCAATTTTTATTTCATCACCAGGTTGTACTTTTGAAACTCCGTCAGGTGTACCAGTCAAAATGACATCTCCAGGTAACAGCGTCATAATTGACGACACAAATTCTAATATTTCACCAATGCTGAAAATCATATCTCTAGTATTGCCATCTTGCTTTAATTCGTCATTCACGAAACACTTAATATTAAGCTCCGGATTTTGATCAAAATTAGTTTGAATAGCAGGGCCAAGAGGGCAAAATGTATCAAAACTCTTTGCTCTCGTAAAATTGCCATTGAAAGTACCGTCTTGGCCTTGGAGTATCCTTTCAGAAAGGTCATTTGCAATAGTAAATCCAAGAACGTTGTCCATCCAGTTATCTTTAGTTAGATTCTTACTAAGCTTACCGATTACAATAGCGAGCTCCGCTTCGTGATCCACATGTTGACCAATAGGTGGATAAATAATCGATTCTCCGGTACCAATTACAGATGTAGAAGGTTTGTTAAAGAATACAGGATTATTTGGAGCTGTGTAGTCATGCACACCCAGTTCAAATGCATGCTTTTCATAATTTTTAGCAACTGCGGTTACTTTACTAGGTAAAACAGGAGCTAATAATTGAATTTCATCAACACTGTATTTTTCTTCTGTAGGCTCCCAAACAACTAAAGGTGAGCCTTCATAGCGGATAATACCTTCATCAGTTAGTTCACCGTAAAAAATTTCGCCTTCAAATTTAGCTCTAACAATCTTCATTACACAAGTGTAAAAGTTTTATATTTTATCAACATCAATACTTGAAAATAATTCAGAAAGATGGAGGCCTTTTATAGTCTCCTTACTTGCTAGCTGGAGGTTCTCTTTATTGAGTATTCCTAAACTATTTTCACTGATCTGAAGAACTTCAAGTACTCTTTCTATGTCACTTTTAGTAGGACCCCTTCCTACTAGGGAGGCTTGGTAAATGACTAAATTAGAAATTATTTTTGTAATTAACTTCTTTTTGTGATGAGTATTCCAAAAATGTTCATATTTTTTAATTAGCTTTAATGCATAGCCACTATCTGGGCTTGGAATTGAAAAAACCTCTTCAAATGGGTGCTTTAAATTAGCACTTGTATCTTTTTTTGCTTGTGATCGAGGCACGGGCAAATCAGAAAGTGTCTGTAGTTTATGGTCTGTGTCTTCTAAGTTTGGTTGTTCACTCACTTAACTAATGTTAAATAGTTTTCAGAAATAGGGTCATTACCATTTACAATCTCTAAATATTTGTTGCGGATTGCATTTGTAATACTTCCTGGTGACCCATTACCAATATCTTCTCCATCTACTGAGACAACCCCAATCACTTCTGTTGCTGTTCCTGTAAAAAACAGTTCGTCAGCGTTAAGTAAGTCTTCTTTTGTAATATTTTGTTCTAAAGTTTCATAACCCAAATTACTGGCAATTTCTATTACTGTTCTTCTTGTAATTCCACCAAGCGCTCCTGTCTCAATTGGAGGTGTAGTAATTTTACTATTTTTAATTAAAAATAGATTTTGACCGCTTCCTTCAGCAACAACATCTCCATCACCAAACATAATTGCATCGTCATATCCATTATTTACAGCATCAATTTTTGCTAAAGTTGAATTCATGTATCCTCCAACACCCTTTGCTGTAGGAATAAAACTTTCTGGACTAATTCTTTTCCATTTTGATATGCAGACCTTTACACCGTTATTGCCAGCTTCATCCCCTAGGTATGCTCCCCAACTCCAAGCTGCTACAGAAACATTTACTGGTACATTGTTTGGTAATAGACCCATCTCGCCTTCACCGAAAAAAACTAAGGGCCTAATATAAGCTGATGTTAGTTCATTTAAGTGAACTGAATCCTTGATAGCTTGGGTAATAACATCCTTATCGTATGGAATATCGAGATTGTATGCACTAGCAGAGTTATAAAGTCTATCAACATGATCACTCAGTCTAAAAATGGATGTTCCATTTTTACAATCCCTGGCTCTTATTCCCTCAAAAACACCTGTACCATAATGTAAGGTATGCGACATGACACTCACTTTTGCATCTTCCCAATTGACAAATTCACCGTTGAGCCAGATTAGTTTTGATTTTTCCATTATTAATAACAAATAATACACCTTTTTGTCATTGAAGCTATAAAAAATACTATTATTCAATTGTGAAAAGATTTTTGGCATCAGGGTTTGGTGTTGGACAAGCTTGGCAAATCATTTTTGGTGATAAGAAAGGTGGTGGTACTTTAGCACCTTTGTTATTCACAGTCCTGATATATTTGTTGGGTTTGAATATTCTTCAACTATCTATTATTTTTTTGGTCTTAGTAATAATTTATTTTCTTTGTGTTGAAGATAGTGATGCAGATGATGATCCTAGTTGGATTACCCTAGATGAAATTGTTGGAATGAGTTTAGTTTCACTTGCGTCTCCTTCAAAATTGTTACCTTTAATTGCGGGATTTTTAGTATTCAGAGCTAGTGACATTTTAAAACAACCAAAGTTTGTTGGAGAATTAGAAAACTATCCTGGTAAGTTGGGGGTACTTTATGATGATTTAGGTGCTGGATTGTTAGGCTTACTATCTGCGACAATAGTTCATCAAGTTAGTCTTCTATCTTTTTAAGGAGTAACTCTTTCGCCATACCTGGATTTACAGAGCCATTAGATTGTTTCATTAATTGCCCTACAAGGAATCCAACTAATTTATCTTCTCCAGATTTAATCCTGTCAACCACATCTTGGTTTTCTTCTAATATCTGAAGAATCATTTCTGATATCTTTTTAGTATCATTTTCTTGAAAAAGATTTTTTTGTTCAGCTATCTCATTTGGTGTACTGTCTTCTTCCAGTAGGTGAGATAAAATTATTTTGGCAGATGTAAAAGATATTTTACTATTCTTAATTAACTCAATAATTTCAGAAAGGTAATTATGGCTGAACCATTCTGGCAATCTTTCAATATTAGCTTTTCTCATTTGACCCTGAAGTTCTCCTGTAATCCAGTTGTATGAACCTTCGGAATCCTTTGTTTGTTGATGAACTTTAAAATATAAGCTTTTTATCCAATCATCGCTTTTACTCAATATATTTGCTTGTTTTAAACTAAGGCCAGTATTGATAAGCTCTTCTCTTTGCTCACTTGGAAGTTGCGGCAATGAGGATTTGACTTGATCAACAAACTCTTTACTTAAATACATATTTGGTAAATCAGGATCTGAAAAATATCTGTAATCAGCACTTCCCTCTTTTGATCTCATTGTGCTGGTCACTTCTTTGTTTTCATCCCAGTGTCGTGTTTCTTGTATAATCTCAACTCCATCGTGGACTGCTTGAGATTGTCTTTGTATTTCGTAGTCAATAGCTCTCTCAAGAGAACGCAGTGAGTTCATATTTTTAATTTCTACTTTTGTACCCAGCTCTTTACTATCTTCCGGAGCTACAGAAATATTTGCATCAAACCTTAAATTGCCCTTTTCTAATCTTCCTTCAGAAATATTTAAGTCTATAGAGAGTTGCCTTAGTTCTTCTATATAAGCAACAGCTTGTTTCGATGAGGTTATAACCGGCTTTGTTACAATTTCAACTAAAGGCACTCCGGAACGATTGAAGTCAAGCGCAGTACTTGTTGCTGACTCAATTCGACCTGTGCCACTGTGAGTAGATTTTCCTGTATCTTCCTCCATGTGTACTCTCTCAATTTGGATAAAATCTGTACTCTCATCAATGACAATTTCTAATTGACCATTTAGACCAACGGGTAAATCGAATTGAGATATTTGATAATTTTTTGGTAAATCAGGATAAAAATAATTTTTACGATGAAACATCCCTTTTGTAGTAATTTCACAACCAGTGCTTAATGCTAAAAGTGTGATGTATTCTATAGCTTTTTTGTTTGGAACGGGCAATGCTCCTGGAAGACCGAGGCATGTTGGGCATAAACTTATATTTGGTTCTTCAGTATCAACAACCCCACACCTGCAAAACATTTTTGTATTTGTGTTTAGCTCTATATGAGTTTCTATACCAATAGTTGGCTGTAATGACATTACATCCATCCTTTTGGTTGTTGATCGAACTGAATCTCTTTTTCAATAATTTCTGAGAAATTTAATAGCGATTCATCAGAAAGCGCTCTACTCATAATCTGAACTCCAAGAGGTAGATTATCGTTGGTAACACCCGTTGGAATACTTATTGCTGGTAATCCTGCTAAATTTGCAGGAATTGTACATAAGTCTGACATGTACATTTCTAATGGATTACTTGTTTTTTCTCCGGTTTTAAAGGCTTGTGTCGGAGTTGTTGGTGAAATTAAATAATCAACTTCGTTAAATGCTTTTGTAAATTCATCAATCATTTCTTTTCTTGCTTGCAATGCTTTGCCATAATATTCGTCATAATATCCTGCTGAAAGCGCATATGTCCCTAAAAGAATTCTTCTTTTTACCTCTTTACCAAAACCTTCTGCTCTAGTGTTTTCCATCATTTCATAACTTGTATTGCCGTCAATTCTTAATCCATATCTCACACCATCGAATCTTGCAAGATTCGCTGAGCACTCCGCTGGTGCAATAAGGTAGTAAATACTAATTGCAAGTTTGATTATGGGAATGGATATTTCTTTAACTTCATATCCACTTGTTTTTAGAGTTTCAATAACTTTGCTTACTTCATTTCTTGCTTCATCAGAGATGCCGTCTTCCATGAGTTCTTTAATCACTCCAATTTTGGCAGTTTTATCACTTGGTATATCCACTTGATCATTAGCAATAGAAGTAGCATCCCTTGAATCTTGACCTGAAATAGCTGAGAAAAGGATCCTTGAGTCATCAACAGTTTTAGTAATTGGACCTATTTGGTCAAGAGATGAAGCAAAAGCTATTAGTCCATATCTTGAAACAGTTCCATATGTTGGTTTAAATCCAACTAATCCACAAAAAGAAGCAGGTTGTCGAATTGATCCACCCGTATCACTTCCTAGTGCAGCAATAGATGACCTTGCCCCAACAGATGCAGCAGATCCTCCAGAAGATCCACCAGGAACAAAGTCAGTGTCCCATGGGTTTTTAGTGAGTCCAAATGCAGAGTTCTCTGTAGATGAGCCCATAGCAAATTCATCTAAATTGGTTTTTCCCGTAAACAGTGCTTCACTTTCTTTTAATTTTTTGATAACTGTGGCGTCATATGGAGAAGTGTAATTTGATAGCATCTTTGAAGAGCAAGTAGTTTTGTACCCTTTTATATTGATATTGTCCTTAATAGCAAGAGGGATACCGTCTAATAAGCTCTGAGTAGTCCCTTTTTCAAATCGACCATCAGACTCTTTAGCTTTTTTTATATTTTCTTCTTCGAAGAGAGTTAGATGTGCATGAAGAGAAGCTTCGGAACCTGCGGCGTTATCAAATATTTTAGAATATAATTCTGATGGCTTTAAATCTTTGTTATTAAATAAAGTATTTAATTTTCGAATAGGTAAATTTGTTATATCCATATTTATTCCATAGATGGAGGGACAACAAATTTTCCATCTTTTGATTCAGGCGCATTGCTTAACGCCTCTTCGTGGGTAAGTGATTCAACTAATTCATCCTTTTGTAGTTCTAGGTCTTTTTCTAATGGATGAATGTATATCTCATTTTGTTCTGTGTTGAGTTCAAGATCGCTTAGCGCTTTTACATGTTCTAATATAATAGTTAAATCATTAGCTAGTTTTTCTTGCTCATCTTCAGATAAATTTATTGAAGCTAGTTTTGCTATATTTTGTATGTCAAAATCTTTACTCACTTTTATCCTTAAAGTAGTTTGAAAGCAATTCATATGATTCTAGTAGCTGTCTCTTACTAATATGCTCATTAGTAGCATGAGCAAGTAAAGGATCTCCGGGACCAAAGTTTAGGCAAGGAATATTATTTTGATAAAATCTTGCAATATCTGTCCATGCTTGTTTCGGTTGAACCACAGCACCAGTTTTTTCAATAAAATAATTTATTTCACTTTCTACCATGTTTGGCATTGCTCCATCAGAAGTATTAACGATATCTACATCACTATGATTTGAAAATAAATCACGTATATATTCGCTTGCTGTTTCCCCATTTATTTCTGGAGAATATCTGAAATTTAAATTAAGTTTCAAATCTTCAGGAATAACATTATTAGCAATGCCTGAAGAGATTTTAGTAATAGACATTACTTGCTTAAATTGTAAACCATCGATATCTAATTCAGTTATTTCATTATCCTGAACTAGTTTTACAACTTCATTAACTTTATATACAGGATTTTCACCGACCCATGGCCTTGCTGAGTGAGCTGCCTTACCATGTAATGTTAAAGTAGCATTCAAGGCACCAAGGCAACCAAGTTGAATCTCATTATTAGTTGGTTCTAGTATGATTGCAAACTCAAGATCAAAATCGTTTAAAAGGGTTGGCATGATTATATTTAGTCCATTATCTTCATAAGAACTTTCCTCAGCGGTGTAAAAAATACTAATTATTTCTGATGGGTTTTCAATTAAGCTGTGCATCATTATTGCTATACCACCTTTCATGTCAACAGTACCTCTTCCGCCTACAACATCGTCATTATTGAATTCATATTGTTGATTAGGAACGACCGGTACAGTATCTACATGACCAACAAGTCCAATTTTTTTGCTAGATTTTGTAGGTATTGCAATTATTCCCCCACTGTTTCTTAAGATTTCACCTTCGAAATTATTCTCAACTAAAAATTTATTAATGTAATCTAAAATTTTTTCTTCTTTACCGGTTTCAGATTCTATTGAAATCAGTTCTAAGAAAGTGTCGACTAAGTTCAAACTTCGACTCCAAAAGTTCTTAAGGCATCGTTTAGTGAAGTTTTTTCATCTGTAGATTCTTTTCTTTTTCCAATAACCAACGCGCAAGGGGTATTAAATATCCCACTAGGGAACTCTTTTGGTCTTGTTCCTGGAATAACAACAGAATTTTCTTCAATAACACCCTTCACCTCAACAGGTTCTTTCCCCGTGACATCAATTATTGGAGTAGAAGAGGTAAGCGTAACATTTGCGCCTATTACTGCTCCTTTTTTTATCCTGACACCTTCTACAATTATTGATCGTGAACCAATAAATGCCCCATCTTCAACAACCACCGGCATAGCTCCAGCAGGTTCTAGAACTCCGCCAATACCAACTCCGCCAGAAAGATGGACATTTTTTCCAATTTGAGCACAAGATCCAACAGTTGCCCATGTGTCAACCATTGTTCCTGAACCTACATATGCACCAATATTTACAAAGCCTGGCATAACAACCACACCGGGTTCACAAAAAGCTCCGTATCTTACAACTCCAGGAGGTACAACTCTAATACCAAGCTCTTTGTAGTTCTTTTTTGGCTCAAGCTTGTCATAATAAATTAAATCGTTTGCACTTATTTCTTTTAAATTTCTTACAGAAAAAAATAGTAAAATTGCATCTCTTACCCATTCATTGATGGCCCATTCTCCATCTTGAAAGTCTGCAACTCTAATGCTTCCATTATCAAGCTTCTGAATTGTTGATTCAATAGCTGATATATCATCTTCAGTAATATTGCTAGAGTCAATATTCTGAATTTTTTCTTGTAAATTTTTCATTTTTTTTTTGGTCTCTTTTTATTTCTTAGATATTATTTTAATGTATGACTAAACAGACTTACAGATTTATTATTCTTTTATTAACCGGCTTATTAATTTTAGTGATTACTTGGGGAGTGACATTTTCACAAAATAACAACGAAGAGTTGGTCTTGCCAAATTCGCTTGAAAACATTTATCCCCTACCTTACGATCAGGTTCCCCAGCAGGCTTCATTAGAAATAGATCTACCTGTAGGTTATGAATTAACTTTGATTGTTGATAACTATATAATTCCTCAATCAGAAATACAGTACGTAGAGGCAACCGGAGTATATATTTGGAGACCAGGACCAAATAAAACTTTTGAAACTTGGAATCCAGGTAAGCATTTTGTAAAAATTAGCTGGGATACATTCACTGGTCTACCTGACTTTGGTGAATATGAGTGGGAATTTACTACTTACTAATTAGCGCTGCAAATTCTTCTTCAGTTAAAGCACTTATATTAAGTTTTTTCGCTTTATCAAGCTTTGAACCAGCTTTTTCTCCATAAACTAAATAATTAGTATTTTTTGAAACTGATGATGTAACAATACCCCCCAAATCTTCAATTAATTGAGTGGCCTGTTGTCTTGTGTATTTGCTTAAGGTGCCTGTAAGAACAAAAGTTTTCCCATTTAATTCACCTTTTGAAGTTTTAATTTGTGTATCTATTTTGAATCCAATCTTACGTAAATTGTTAATTAAATCTCGGTTTGTATTTTCAGAGAACCATTCAGAAATAGAGTTGATAACACTGTCTGAAATACCGTGAATATTTTGTAATTCTGATGCTGAAGCATTAAATACTTTTTCAATTGAGCCAAAAGAATTTACTAACAACTTAGAAGTTTGTTTTCCTACAAATCTAATTCCTAATGCTGACATTAATTTGGAAGGTTCTGATTCAATTGAAGATTTGATTGCGTCTAATAAGTTTATAGTTTTCTTTTCTTTCCACTGAGGAAGATTTAAGAGTTGTTCATAAGTTAATGTATACAAATCTTCAAAACTGCTTATAAGATTTTCACTCAATAAAGTCTCAACTGTCTCTCTTCCTAAGCCATCTATATCAAGGCCAGATTTGGAACCATAAAATATAATTGACTCCTTATTTGCAATTTTGCATTTTTCTTTACCAGCACATCTAGGTACTTTTTCGTCATTAATAAATTCAATTAAGTGTTCTCCACATAAGCAATTTTTTTGGATAGTCCAAATTGACGATGTATTATCCCTTCTTTCCGGAATAGAGGAAACTACTTCTGGTATAACATCGCCTGCACGTCTTACAATTACATAATCATTTATTCTCAGATCTTTTCTTTTGACTTCGTCTGGATTATGCAATGTTGCGAAAGAAACTAAAGCTCCACCAACATTAACAGGTTTTAAAACTGCAACAGGGGTGATTGCACCAGTTCTTCCGACCTGTAGCTTTATATCCAAAAGCTGTGTAGTTTGTTCTTCTGCTGAAAATTTAAAAGCAATTGCCCATCTAGGTGATTTAGAAGTGAAACCTAGCTCGTCCTGAGTATTTAATGAATTAACTTTTAAAACTGCACCATCAATTTGATAAGTATATTTATTTCTACCTTCTTCAATATCTTTGAGAACCATAGCGACGGCATTAATATCATTAGTTAAAGAGATATTATTCGTACTAAAGCCCAACTCTTCTAAAGTTTTTATCTGATCGTGATAGTTATTTAAAGTTTGATCTTCATGTTCAATTAATTGATAAGCTAAGAGTCTCAAGTCTCTATTTGCCGTAATGTTTGAATCCTTTTGTCTTAATGAACCAGCCGCAGCATTTCTTGCATTTATAAATTCAGATGTTCCTTCATTCCTTAAATCTTTAAGCTCTTTTAATTGTTCTGGTGTCATTTCTTTTTTATCAAGTTGAGCTAAAGAATCTAACTTTTTTTGATCTTTAATTTTTTGCTTATTTAATTTTTCAAAACTATCTGTTGGCATGAATACTTCTCCCCTTACCTCAATTTCTCCTTTCATAGAGTTTTTCAATTTGAGTGGGATATTTCTAATCGTCTTTATATTATGGGTTACGTCCTCACCGATAAACCCATCACCACGTGTAAGCCCTTTTACTAATAAACCGTCCCTATAAATTAATGAAATTGCAAGTCCATCGATTTTTGGCTCTACTGTCAAAGGGAATATCTTATTATCTGTTAACTTTTGAATTTTCTCGATCCACTTTTCTATATCCTCAACATTTTCTGAATTGTCTAAACTATACATTCTTTGCTTATGTGTAACTTGTTCAAATACATTTTCAGGAGTACCAGTTACTCTCTGGGTTGGTGAGTAATTAAAGACTAAGTTTGTATTATTTGATTCAATTTCTTTAAGTTCGTTAAATAATTTATCATATTCACCATCTGACATGATTGGTTTGTTCAAAACATAATACGCATGTTCTGCAGCTGTTAGCTTCTCAATAAGGTTGTCAATATGCTTTTTATTCATAGGCTTCTTCTAAGACTTTTGACGTAATCCTTCCCCCTCCAACTAGTTTTGTGTCTTGATAGATTACTCCAAACTGTCCGGGAGCAACTCCTAATGTAGGGTTTTTTAATTCTATTTGATAGGTAGATTTATCAACTTTTTCAATATTACATGGAACATCGTCTGAGTTGTATCTTGTTTGTATAGATAAATTTTCATATTCAATACTGTTAACGAAAGATACTTCTTCTATAAGAAATTTTTTAGTCGTTAGCTCGTCTTTACTTCCTATATATATCTTATTATTTTCAACATCAATTTTTGTAACGTACTTTGCTTCGCCCTGTCCTCCTGGTACACCTTTTCTTTGGCCAATCGTGTACGCGTGTATTCCACCATGAGTTCCCATTTCGTTTTCATACTTGTCAACTATTAGTCCTTTTGAAGAAACATCTATTCTTTTACTAACAAAATTTCGATAATCTTTTTTTCCTACAAAACATATGTCTTGACTATCTTTTTTAAATGCAGTTTTTAGTCCAAGCGATGCCGCAATCTGTCTAACTTCTGGTTTTGAAATTTTACCTAATGGAAATTCTATTTTTTCTAACTTTTTAGAATCCAACATGTGTAGAACATATGATTGATCTTTGTCTAAATAGTCTGCTTTATGAAGCTCAAAAGTACTATTATTATTTACAATTTTTGCATAATGACCAGTAGCAACTTTTTCACAATTAAGTTTCTTTGCCTGATCTATAAAATGATCAAACTTAACTGACCTATTACATTCAACACAAGGATTTGGAGTGAGTCCTTGTGAATACATGTCAACAAAATTATCTATAACATTCTCTGAAAAAGATGCAGTGTAATCAAGTACATAATAAGGAATGTCTAATTTAGCAGCAACCTTTCTTGCGTCTTCAGAATCAGCTGACGTACAGCAGCCTGTTTCTGGCATTTCTCCATTGGGGCCTTCCCAAAGCTTCATAGTTACACCGATTACATCGTGCCCTTGAGACTTTAAAAGCCCTGCAACAACTGATGAGTCTACTCCTCCACTCATAGCAACTAATATTCTCAAATTATTTCCCTAATAGTATTTTTCACAATTTCAGCAGATTTTTTACCATCTCCTGTTTCAATATTCCATCCAAAACTAAATCTCAAATGATTGTTAATAACTTCATCTTCTATATTCATTGCTTTTAAAACATGCGAGGGTTTCTGTGCGCCGCTTGCACAAGCTGAACCTCTTGAAACACCCATACCATTTAAATCTAAAGCCACCATTAATGTTTCAGAATTAATATTATTAAATTGTATATTTGAAATGTGACATAATCTATTTACATTTTCTCCAATAATTTTTACTTCAAAATCTTCTTTAATTTTTGATTCAAAAATTTTTCTCTCATTTTCGATTAATTTAGTCTCTTTTTCTAAATTTTGTTGTTGCTCTTTTAATGCAGCAGCTAATCCAGCAACGCCCGAAACATTTACTGTGCCAGCTCTTCTCTCAAGCTCTTGCTTACCGCCGTGTAAAAGACTTGGGATTTTGTAGCCAGTCTTTAAGAACATTACACCGATGCCTTTAGGTCCACCTATTTTATGACCTGAAATAGCTGCGCTATCAATTCCTAAACTATGAAAGTCTATCTTTTTTGTTGCAACAGCCTGTACAACGTCTGAATGAAATATTGTTTTTGGATTTATGTCTTTAACTGATTGTGACATTTCTTTAATTGGTTGTATGACACCAGTTTCATTATTGGCATACATAACTGAAGCAATCAAAGTATTAGGATTTATGGATTGTTTGAATTCTTCTAAATTGGTTATACCATCGCCATCACATGAAATAAAATTAACTTTATATCCTTTCTTATCCACATCTTCAGCAGATGCAAGAACGGCCTCATGCTCAATCTGCGTAGTTATAAGTTCAGATTTATTTTCCTGATCAACGAATGGTGTCTTGATAATCCAATTATCTGCCTCTGTACCACCACTTGTAAAAGTTATTTCATTTGGAGCAGCTCCAAAGCAACTAGAAATAAATTCTCTCGACTCCTCTAAAATGTTTTTTGCTTTTCTCGATAACGCGTGTCCTCCTGAAGAGTTAGCATATGCATCTATCTCAGTTTTTTTGTATGCTTCAAAAGCAACTTCGCGCATTGGTGTAGTTGCTGCATGGTCTAAATACATATAATCATTTTTATTCATATATATTTATTTTACTTATGAACTAATATTGTTTAACAAGCAATGAGTAAAAGAATTAAAGTATCAACAATTATTGATAGACCATTAAGTGAAGTATGGGATGAAGTGAAAGTAATGGAAAATCATGTTAACTGGATGCAAGATGCAGCAAAAATAGACTTTATTTCTGAAAATAAGTTTGGAATGGATACAAAAATGAAAGTTTTGACAAAAGTTGGACCTTTATCTTTAAATGATATTATAACCGTTACTTCATGGGATGAAATGAAAAGCATTGGGGTAGTACATGAAGGTATAGTGACTGGAGAAGGAGCATTCTATTTAAGTAAAAATACTGAGAATTCAACTAGGTTTGATTGGATTGAAACTTTAAAAGCACCATTATTTCTTGGTGGTCCAATTGCCGAATTATTTGGTGGTATAGTTTTAAAAGCCATTTGGAAAAAGAATCTTAACAATCTAAAAAGAATTATCGAACAATGAAAAAATTATGTTACTTTTTAGTTCTCTTATTAATTTCTAGCTGCTCAACCAGTACAGATTCTAATGAAGAAGAATCTGAACCTTCAACTGGTCAAGAAATAGTTTTTGAACAAGGATTAGGGAAAAATCCTACTGAATTTGTTGCTAACTGGAATAAGCTTGTTGAAGAAATTTCAGAAGACGAAGAAACTCTTTTATTTTTTTCAATAAACCCAGATAATGTTCAGTGGACCTCAACTGACCAAAAAATATTATTTTATCAATTCGGTCTTAATGAGAATATTCAATCTACGTTTGTATTAAATATTCTTATAGCTAACGATACTGTAGAAGGAGTAGAGTTCTTTTCCCCGGTAGCAGACGATGAGATAACTTCTCAAAGAACACGTTTATTCTTTTTAATTATTATCGCAATGTCAGATAGCACACTCGATAAAGATGGAAGGGAGTCTGTTCTTTCAAAAGTTGGGCTTTATGACGAAGTAGATAGTCCAAATCAAATTGGCGGTGGTGTAAGTATTAATAATATTAGATATGTAATAGAGCCATTAGTTGATCGTGGAGTTTTAGTAGGTATTAACTTTTATTCAACAAGAATATCTCAATAGCCTAAGTAGCTATTACTTCAGTAACTCCAGGGACTTTATCTTTAAGAATTCTTTCTATGCCGCTTTTTAATGTTGCGATAGACATAGGACAACCTTGACAAGCACCAAGCATTTCTATATTTACAACACCATCTTCAACAGAAGCCAATTTAATATCTCCACCATCTGCTTGTACTGCAGGACGTATATATTCTATAGTGTCATTTAAAATCTCTAAATCAACCTTTGCATTAGGATCTCGATCTTTTACTTCTGGGAAATTTAAATTAGCCATGTTCTAATTATATTGTATTTCGCTACCAACCGAACTCAGTAAATCAACAATATTTTCATACCCTCTCTCTATATGATCTATGCCTGTAATTAAAGACTCTCCCTCAGCTTGTAGCGAAGCAATTATTAAACTTGCACCGGTTCTAATGTCGGTTGAATGTACAGGTGCTCCTGATAATTCTTTAACACCTTTTATCATTGCATGTTGCCATCCCGTTTGGATGTCTGCACCCATTCTTTGTACTTCAGGGATCCACTGAAATCTCTGGTCGTAAACATTTTCAGTAATAATTGAAGTTCCGTTAGATTTTAATAAACAAGCTCCAAAAATTGGTTGTAAATCAGTAGCTATCCCAGGAAAAGGTAAAGTTGAAATTTCGATTGAAGAAATTTCTTGAGGACTTTCAATCTCTATAGAGTCATCACTGATATTTAATACTGCACCCATTTCTTGGAATTTTTTTATTTCCATTGGAAGACAATTATGATCTACTCCCTTGACTACTCCAGCACCACCTGTTGCTAAGAAGGCTGCTAAGTAAGTACCTGCAACAACTCTGTCGCCAATTACTTTGTGATTAGTGCTTTTAAGTTTATCCACACCATGAACAATGATTTCACTGGTCCCTTCACCTTCAATTTGAGCACCCATATTTTTCAACATTTTTACTAAATCCACAACCTCTGGTTCACGAGCAGCATTTTCAATAGTTGTTGTGCCATCAGCGAGAACAGCGGCTAATAATGTATTCTCCGTTGCTCCTACAGATGCATAAGGTAAATTAATTTCTACTCCTTTTAAGCCATCAGTTTTTCCGATAAGAACACCATGATCTAAATCAAAATTAGCACCCATTTTTTCAAGTGCTTCAATATGCATTTTTACGGGCCTTGGTCCAAGCTGATCACCTCCGGGAAAGGCAATTTTTGCTTCTCCTTTTCTAGCCAATAAAGGTCCTAATACAATGATCGAAGCCCTCATTTTTTGAACTACTTCATACGGTGCTTCTACAGAAATATTTGATGGAGAATCTATTACTAAAGATTTATCAGTTAACTTCGAAGCTATCCCTAAAACATCTAATACTTCTTGCATGTAGTAGACATCAGCAATGTCTGGAACATTTTCAATCTTGTATTTTCCCTCAGATAAAATAGGCAGTATCATTTGTTTCAATACAGCATTCTTTGCACCAGAAACTTGAATAGTTCCGTTTAATTTTTTACTGCCGATTATTTGTATACTTTTTTCCACTAACATTGATACTACTTAAAAAATAAATGTAAGAAAAGCAATGATAAACTCATTAGAAATCATTAAAGAAAAAACACATGAAGAATGCTCTAAATTACTTCTTGAACTAATTAGTCAGCAAATAAACGAATCAGAGAAAATCAGTATTGGACTATCTGGCGGCAGTACACCCCAACTGTTTTACGAATTACTTGCTAAAAAATTTTACAAATATGACAATATTTCCCTTTGGACAGTTGATGAAAGACACATTGAAACAAGTGAAAATATCTCAAATCAAAATATGATTAACTCAATATTTAATGATTCAAAATTAGACGTTATCGAATATGTTTATGAAGAAGATCCACATGTTTCAGCAGAAAATTATACAAATAAAGTAATCGAAAAAATAGATAAATTCGATATAGCTGTGTTAGGGGTTGGCGACGATGGTCATATTGCATCATTATTTCCTGACAGCAAAGCTTTAGATAGTAATAAAAAAGGTTTTGTTGGAAATGAAGTCAACATTCTTACTAAGTGGAGAATCACTTCAACATACAAACTATTAACTGATGTTGATTATTTGTATTTATTTGTTACAGGAGAAAATAAAAAAGAAATAATCCAAAAAATAGGTAATGAAGACGATTTACCCGTAAATAAATTAATTAGCCTAAGGAAAAAAACAATACTATTAACTGACCAATAAATTTAATTATTAATATACTAATTCTAGAGTCATCTTTGTGTCAGTTTGAACCACTACACTAATCCTTCTACCCTGTTGGATGGTGACTCTATTGTTTCTAAAAAGGAATCTATGTTAAGCTACAAATCCTGTGAATTTTAAAAATTTTTTACTAGCTTTTGTAACGTCTTTAATTTGGGGGTCATCTTTTTTGATGATCAAGTATTCATTAGAAGAACTTAACCCATCAGATATAGCTATCTACAGAATTTTAATAGGAGGTTTATTTATTAATATCTTTGTTAAGGCTAAAGAAAATATTGTCAAAACTGATCATGTAAAGATTTTTATAATTTCATTTTTTTGGATGACTCTTCCGTTTTATATGTTTGGCATTGCTGAACAAACAATAACATCCTCATTAGCTGGATTGATAAATGGATCAACTCCAATTTTTGTTGCATTTATTGCTGTTGTGTTTTATAAATTAAAAGTTACAAATATTCAAGTTTTATATATTTTCACTGGGTTTGTTGGGGTAGGGCTCATTTCTTTAAGTGAAGGAATTAATGATGTTTCTTTTGAAATTGGTTTTCTTTACGCCTTGATTGCCTCAATATCATATGGAATCGCTGTAAATATGGTAGAGCCATTAATTCAAAAATATAATTCATTAATTGTTATAAAAATGGTAATAAGATACGCATTTCTTATCTCGCTTATAACGTTTGGGCCTTCTGCATCATTTAATCTACCCACTGTCGAAGTTTCACTTATTCCAATGCTTATATTGGGTATCGGAGGTACTGGGATCGCATTTTTAACATATTACAAATTATTAGAGAGTGTTGGCAGAATATCTAGCTCATTTGTTGTGTATATGATTCCTATATTTTCTATTTTTTTTGGTTATCAATTTTTAAACGAGATAACTAATTCAATTCAGTTTGTTGGAATTGGTGTAATAATGTGTTCAGCATTTCTATATTCGAGAACCTAAGATTTTCTTATTTCAACAAATTCTGATTCAGCAACAGCAGCTAAGGTGCCATTATCTAAATATAGTTCCCCTTTATACAGACTGTTTCGACCATCAATGCTTTCTCTCCATGCAATAGCTGTTACATATTCAATAGATGGCCCAACCGGTTTTAAATATTTTATTGAAAAATTCTTACTGACTGCACTTTGACCTAGTAAAACAGTTAGGGGGCCCATAGTAATATCTATCCATGAATCAATAATTCCTCCAAGTGTTGTTGGGAGAGGATTGAAATATCTTTCACGAACAGGAAACTTGCACTTCAATGTTTCATGGTCTTTATCAAAATCTAAAAACTCACCTTCAAGTTCGACCCATACATTTGGAACTGCTATTCCTTTGTTTTGTAACATATTTTCGAGATTATCTTCAACCATCATGCAATAATAGCAACTTATATGAATAAGATGTTTTGCCAGGCGAGACAGCTTAGACAGAGTTAATTTAGTAATAATGAAATATTAATTTGAAGTCAGGACAGTTTATGTGCCTTTTGGATGCCAGACTGTTTTAGTTTCAAGGTAAGGAAGGATAGATGATAAACCTTCTTTAGATGGCTGAGAAAATACTCTTTTAACAGCCTCAGAAGCATTTTCCTCTATAGATTTTAATCCGTCATTATCCAGTTCTTTATGGAGTGCAACTAAATTTATTTCAACATGTTTGCTAACGTCATCAAGAATGCTTTCAAATTTTCCTGAAAGTATATTCAATGATCCAGATGGAAAGTCAGAATTATTTATATCCTCTGCAAATTTAAGTGCCACAACACTATTTTCCTCAGAATAAGATATTACTGAGCAACCAACCGTTAACGATGGAAGAATACTCATTAGTAACTCATTTAAAGATACATTTGAACCACTTAATGAAAAGACAACACCTATAGGGTTTTGATGTGAAATGTTAAAGTATTCTTCTGAAACAGGGTTTAGGTTTCCTGCTAATTGTTCCCATTTATCAGCTAATCCAGCAAACCAAACTATATTTTGTATCGCTTCATCTATATCATTATTAGCCTTTTGTTTTGTTAGGCCATGGTCGATTAGTAGCTCAACATAACTTTCTTTATTGCCTTCAATCATTTCTGATAAACGATATAGGATTTGCATTCTTAAATAAGGAGTTGCTGAGGACCATTTTTTATATCCTTCTTTAGATGATGTAACAGCATCTCTTATGTCTTTTTTAGAAGTTAAGGGCAATTCATAAAAATCATTTTTTAACTCTTTTGTATAAGTTTTTCCAGATTCTGAACGTACATATTTGCCACCTACATAGTTTTTATAAGTCTTCTTAATATCTATCATGATGATGCCTTTAAATAGGAAAGGAGACCATGTCTTCCTCCCTCTCTTCCGAATCCTGATTCTTTATATCCCCCAAATGGTGAAGAAGGATCAAACTTGTTGAAGGTGTTTGCCCAAACAACTCCAGCATCAAGTCTGTCAGCTGTCCATAAAATTTTAGAACCTTTTTCAGTCCAGACACCAGCTGATAAACCATACTCCGTATTGTTAGCTATTTCTACAGCTTCTTCAGGAGTTCTAAAGGTTAAAGTAGTTAGTACAGGTCCAAATATTTCTTCTCTAGCAATTGAGTATGATGGTTGAACATTTGTAAACAGTGATGGTCTAAACCAAAAGCCATTACCAGGTAATTCACACTCAGTTTGGAATAGTTCTCCCCCGTCTTCTATACCTTCATTGACTAAATTTGTAATTTTATCTAATTGCTCTTTAGAATTTATGGCACCTATATCTGTATTTTTATCTAGTGGATTTCCAACTCTTAAAGATTGCATTCTTTTCTCAAGCTTGGATATGAATTGGTCATGGATTGATTCTTGAAGAAGCAATCTGCTCCCTGCACAACATACATGGCCTTGATTAAAAAATATTCCATTTACAACACCCTCAACTGCTTGATCTATAGCTGCATCTTCATATACGATATTTGCTGCTTTCCCGCCAAGTTCTAAGGTTAAACCTACATCTCTTCCTGCTAAAGACTTTTGAATTAACTTACCTACTTGAGTAGATCCTGTAAAAGCAATTTTGTTAATATCTTTATGATTAACTATTTGTGACCCTGTACTCCCATCACCAGTAACTATGTTTACTACGCCTGCTGGAAGACCAGCCTGATCACAAATCTCTGCAAATAATAATGCAGTTAAAGGAGTGGTTTCTGCGGGTTTCAAAACAACAGTATTTCCAGTAGCTAATGCTGGAGCAATTTTCCATGCAAGCATCAGTAATGGAAAATTCCATGGGATAATCTGTCCAACTACACCATATGGCTTTAAGCTCTTCGTTGACCAAGATAAATCAAGTTTGTCAGCCCAACCTGCAAAATAAAAAAAGTTGGCTGCAACCTGTGGAAGATCAAAATCTCTTGATTCTTTAATTGGCTTTCCACCATCTAATGATTCTAAAACTGCAAATTCTCTCGATCTTTCTTGAATTAACCTTGCAATTTTAAATAAATATCGTGATCTCTGATGAGGTGATAGTTTAGACCAAGTTTCAAAACCACTTCTTGCCGATTTTACAGCAGTATTTACATCCTGCTCATTCGACAGTGGTACTTTTGCTAATATCTCCTCAGTAGAAGGTGACACCGTATTCAAGTATTTTTTGCTCTTTGGGTCAACAAATTTTCCACCAATAAAATTTGAGTATTTTTTTTGTAAAGAAACTATGTCTGCTGACTCTATAGATTCTGAATATTGCCAATCAATCATCTTTAATCACCCTCTAGGAAAATAATAACTAGCTTGATATGCGCCTGTCTTAAGTTTTTTAATTTGTTTTAGTACATCATCCAGTAAGCTCGATGCACCAAATCTAAATAAGTCTGGACTTAACCATTCAGAACCCATCTCTTCATTTATCATTACTAAATACCTTATCGCATCTTTTGCATCTCTAATACCGCCTGCAACTTTTATTCCTGCTTTTACTCCTGTTATCATTTCATAATCTAGAACCGACTTAAGCATTACATAACATGCCTGTCTAGATGACCCAACTGATAATTTACCTGTTGATGTTTTTATAAAATCAGAACCTGCTGCTAGAGAAATAATACTCGCTTTTCTAATATTTTCGTACGTTTTCAAGTCCCCTACTTCAAGTATTGTTTTTAAATGAACATCTTGGCAAACTTCTTTAAGGGCTACTATTTCGTCAAACACTTTTCTAAAATCACCCTCAAGAAAGGCTTTTCTGTTTATTACTATGTCAATTTCATCTGCTCCAGAATCTATTGCATATTTAGTATCTAATAATTTTGATTCCATAGGAACTTGTCCGCTCGGAAAATATGAAGATACTGCAGCAACATTTACGTCAGAATTCTTTACTTTTTCTTTAGCAGTACCTACTAATGAAGGATAAACACATACAGCTGCCACGCTAGAGATAGAAGTATCCAGTGGATTAGGCTTGATTGCTTTTGCAACCATTTGAGAAATTTTTCCTTCTGTGTCTTCTCCCTCAAGAGTTGTGAGGTCGCACATAGAGACAATCATGTTTAAAGCTTCAAGTTTTGATTCCTTTTTAATACTTCTCGTAGCTAGGGAATTAACTCTTTCATTGAGTCCTACAGCATCAATACGTGAATCATAAATCATTTCAAGCACATCTGACCATTGCATCGAAACATTAGAAGCGTTAATGATATTTCCCATAATTTTATGCTAAAGGATTAATTTTTTTTTAGTAGAAGTAATTAATCTAATGCCTTGACATTTTCCGGTTGAATATTAATGGAATCTTTATCAACTTCAGCTATTCCTCCAAATACAGAAAACATGTTGTCCCAATTGTCATACTTTCCCAAAATTTTGATAGCTGTATCAGAATTAGTTTTTTCTACATGAACTTCTAAAAGAGTTTTTAATTCTAACTTATCTATGTCTGACATTTTTTTATATTCAGGAGCAGTTTCGGATATATACTCTTTAAAATTTTTCTGTGTATTAAGAACAATTGCTTTTCCTCCAGTCATCCCAGCGGCAAAGTTAAATCCAATTTTTCCAAGAATTACTAATGTACCACCCGTCATATATTCAGCTCCATGAGCACTGCAACCCTCAACCACTCCGATAGCACCACTATTTCTTACACCAAATCTTTGACCAACAGTCCCAGCAACAAATAATTGACCTCCAGTAGCTCCGTAAAGAATAGTATTTCCAGCAGCATGATATGCGCCTTGCATTTTTCTTCCCTGTGGAATTATCGTTACACTTCCCCCTCCCATGCCTTTTGCCACATAATCATTAGCACTACCGGTTAACTTCAAATTAATTCCATCTCTTATAAATGCTCCAAAGCTTTGACCTGCTGCACCAGATAAACTTATAGTCGTTGGATTTTCAGCAATTTTTTTAGATAACTTTCTTAAAGTAATCTCCCCCGACAATCTAGCACCAATACTCCTATCCTCATTTGCAATTGGATATTGTAGGAAAGATTTTTCTCCTCTTTCCACAAATCTTATAACCTCAGAAGTAATTCTCCTTGATAACCTTCCTTCACTATGTCTGATAAAACCAGGGTGTTTTTCTTCTATTGAAAAGTTCATCAAGATTTTATGAAGACTTTTTGATAAATCACTATTTGAAATCTTTAAGCCTAAAAGATCTGCCCTGCCTAGTAAATCTTCAATATCATTTACTCCAAACTTATCTAAGTAAGCCATAACATCATTTGCTATAAAATTAAATAATTGAACAACTTGCTCAGGTGCTCCTGGAAATTTTGCTCTAAGATTTTTATCTTGGGTTGCAATACCAACAGGACAAGTGTTTTCATGACACTGTCTAACCATTTTGCACCCAAGAGCTAACAAAGGTAACGTTCCAAACCCAAATCTGTCAGCACCTAAAATAGTTCCAATTATTACATCTTTCGCAGATCTCAGTCCCCCATCAACTTCAATTAAAACTTTGTGCCGCATGTTGTTTTTTACTAAAGCTTGATGAGTTTCGCTGAGTCCAAGTTCCCATGGAGATCCTGCATGCTTAATGCTTATCCAAGGACTTGCACCAGTTCCACCATCACTACCAGCAATTGTGATAATATCAGCGCCAGCTTTTGCCACACCTACTGCAATTGTTCCAACCCCTGGTTCGGATACAAGTTTTACGGAAACTGGATTGTTCGGATTAAATGTTTTTAAATCATAAATTAATTGAGCTAAGTCTTCAATTGAATAAATATCATGATGTGGTGGAGGAGATATAAGCGTAACACCTTCAACAGTGTGTCTTAATTTTGCAATATGTTTATCAACTTTGAATCCAGGAAGCTGCCCACCTTCACCAGGTTTTGAGCCTTGTGCCATTTTAATTTGAAATTCTTCAGCTGACGCGAGGTAGTCAGGTGTCACACCAAATCTTCCTGAAGCTATCTGCTTAATTTTTGAATTCTTTTCAGTATTAAATCTTGCTGGATCTTCACCACCCTCACCTGATCCTGATTTACCTCCAATTTGATTAATTGCGATTGCTAAAGCCTGGTGAGCTTCTTCAGAAAGCGCTCCTAAGGACATTGAGCTAATAGTAAATTTTTTGAATATTTCTTTTAATGACTCTTCCTCTAAAACAACATTATTATTTGTAGTTTCAGGAAGTGAAAATAAATCTCTTAATTGTACGTCATCTCTATCTTCAAGGGTTTCAAGATAATTATGCCAGTCTGGTAGCTCCCCTGACCTAACTGCTTTTTGTAGCTTTAAAACAGTTTTTGGTGAAGTAACATGTGTTTCTGCATTCTTTTTATGTTTATAAAAACCACCAATTCCATCAAAAATATCTGCACTTTCTTGCTGATAGATCTTTAAATTCTTATCAAAGTATTCAAACCCATATCCTTCAGTTCTAGTTTTTGAAAATTTAAATACACTATTAATAATTTCATGATTAAGTCCAATAATTTCAAAAAGTTCTGAACCCCTGTAAGAAGATATTGTGCAAATACCCATTTTTGACATAATTTTCAATAGACCTTTGTTTAAAGATTTTCGGTAATTTTCCTGTGCTTGTTCTATAGAGATATTTAAATTTTCATTTTGAACTGATAATTCTCTAACTTTTTCTATAGCTAGATAAGGCCAAACTGCAGAAGCTCCATAAGAGATATGACATGCTACATCATGGGAATCTCTTATCTCCCCAGAGACTGAAATTAAGGATGCTTTAAGTCTTATTCCAGCATCAATCAAATAGTGGTGAACTTTACCTGTGGCCATTAGAGATGGTACAACAGACTCTCCTGGCTTAATTTCTCTATCAGTAAAAATAATTACAGATTTATTATTTTCTAATATTTCAAATTTTACTTGTTCACAAATACTGTCTAAAACTTCCTCTAGAGAATTCTCTTCTTTAACAAAAGTTGTAGAGATTAATACCGTTTTATTTTTTAAACCTTTGTTTTGAGTTAATGCATCAAAAGAGGCTTTACTTAATACTGGAGAGTCAAGGGATATAAGATTGGCTTGCTGAGATGTTTCTTTTAATATTGAACCTCTCTTACCAAGATAAGTCTTAGTTGACATTACAAATCTTTCACGTATTGGATCAATTGGAGGATTTGTTACCTGAGCAAATAGCTGATGAAAATACCTTGATAGTCTTGGATTGTTCTTACTCATGACTGCCAAAGATGTATCGTTTCCCATTGAACCAGTTGGTATTTCACCTTTTAACATAGGGATTAGAATTAATCTCTCTTCCTCAGGTGTATATTCATAAAAATCTGAGAGACTGTCTAAATTTATTGCATTATCTTTTTCTTCGTTAAAAGTTTGATCAACTACCAACGGTTTTGAGTTAACCCAATCTATGTATGGGTTTTTTTCACTAAGCTTTGTAATGACTTGGCTCTCATCCAATAGTTCATCATTTTCAATTCTGTATCTGATGGTTTGTCCTGGCTCTAATTGAGCGGTTTTATGCGCACCAGCTTCAACTGATGGACATATTCCCACTTCTGAGGCTGCCAAAACATATCTATCTGAAACCATCCAACGCATTGGTCTCAATCCACTTCTATCTAAGCCAGCAATAATATCTCTTCCATCAGAAGCAACAATTGCTGCGGGCCCGTCCCAAGGTTCGGTTAAAAATGAATGATATTGATAAAATGCTTTTTGCTTCTTTGAAAATCGAGGATTATTTTCCCATGCAGAAGGAATAAGCATTTCTTGAGAGTGAGCAAGGGTCCTTCCAGATCTAACTAATAGTTCGATTGCATTATCGAGTTGACCAGAGTCAGAAATAGAATCGTCAATAAAAGGTTTAAGTTTTTGAATATCATCTTTCCAGTATGATGAAGTAGCATCAACTTCTCTTGCTTTCATCCAAGAATAATTTGATTGAATTGTATTGATTTCACCATTATGTGCAAGCATTCTAAACGGTTGTGCTTTATCCCATGTGGAAGATGTGTTTGTTGAGAATCTTTGATGAAATATACCAAATCTTGTTTTATAAAGTGGATTTCTTAAGTCCCAATAAAAATCAGCCGTCTGCTTAGCAGTAAAAAGGCCTTTGTAGACCACAGTCTTTGAAGAGCAGGAATTTATATGAATATTTAAAAAATCTATTTCTACAATTTTTCGTTCTAAAGTTTTTCTAAATAAATATAATTTCTTTTCGAAATCTTTTGGAGATTCATTCTCTGCACTAACTATTCCATGATAAATTGAAGGTTTTGATTCTCTAGCTAAATCACCAAGAATCTGTTTATCTGTTGGCACTTTTCTCCAATACAAATGTTTTATATCAAACTCTTTAAGTTCTTTATTTATCAGTTCTATTGATTCGTCAACATTTTTTGGATCAAAAAAGCAAGAAATGATGCCAATTTTTTTATTTGTGTCATGTTCTATATTTAGTTCTGCTAACTCTGCTCTAATTAATTCAAATGGAATTTCAGTAAGAACACCTGCTCCATCACCCGTGCCATCTGCAAATTTTGCACCTCTATGATCTAAGTTTGCTAGGCACTCAAGAACTTTTAAGGTCATTCCATGTGTAGGGGGTATGTTTCTAGAAGCAATAAAACCAACGCCACATGAATCTTTTTCTGAAAAGTCGAACATAGTCTCCCAATATTACTTCAAAACTGAACGATTTAAAAGATGAAAATCAGCCAATCGGTCCAATAGGGGGAAACCTAAATGAGTTGTGGCTGATTTTCAAATTTATTTATTTTTTGAGAATAAAATCTCCATACGCAGAAGTTCCATGCTCAGAAGCATCTAAACCTGCAATCTCCTCTTCCGGAGTTACTCTCAAACCTACTACGGAATCTATAACCTTCAGTACTCCATAAGAGGTTGTAAATGCCCATCCTCCTATAGCTAAGATTCCAATTAATTGTGGAACAAAAAGCGACGTGCCACCATAAAATAATCCATCAGTAGTATCAAAAATTGCTACAGCAAGGACACCCCATGCACCACAAATACCGTGTACTGATATTGCTCCAACTGCATCATCAAGTCCTTTCTTCTCAACAAAATTAATTGAATAAACAACTAAGACTCCTGATACTAAACCAATAAGGACTGAGCCTAAGTTGTTTACGTTTGCACATCCTGCAGTTATTCCTACTAATCCTGCTAAAGCACCATTAAGTGTCATGCTTACATCTGGTTTTCCAGAAATCATTGATGTGTACATAGCAGCAATAGAAGCTGCACCAGCAGATAGCGTAGTAGTCACAGCAATCGCAGCTAAATCAACATCAACAGCGGCTAAAGCTGATCCTACATTAAATCCGTACCATCCAAACCAAAGAATGAAAACACCCAATGCTCCTGCAACCATTGAACTTCCAGGGAGAGGTAAAGGTGAACCTTTATCATCGTACTTTCCAATTCTAGGACCTACTATCATAACTCCTGCAAGAGCAGCAAATCCACCAACCATGTGTACAACACCAGATCCAGCAAAATCAATAAAACCTAAATCGCCAAGCCAACCTTGTCCACTCCAAACCCAGTGGGTAACAATTGGATAAATTAATCCACAAATAAAAGGCTGAAATAAAAGATATGCACTAAATTTTGTTCGTTCAGCTACAGCACCAGAAACAATAGTTGCGGCTGTAGCAGCAAAAACTACTTGAAAGAAATAGGTACTTGCTTGACCTTCTAGAAAAAAGTCACCATAAGCAATAAAGCCTCCGAGAGTTGATCCTCCATAAGCAAAAGCAAAGCCAAATGCCCAATATGTTATTGCTCCGACTGAAAAATCCATAAAGTTTTTCATGACGATGTTTACAGAGTTTTTTGATCTAGTGAATCCTGTCTCAACTAGCATAAAACCAGGTTGCATAAACATAACTAGTATTCCAGCTATGAGAACCCACAAACTGTCTACTGAATTAATTATCATTGATTCCATATATCTCCTTCTTTCAAAAACTAAATTTAATATTGTGACATAGTTAATACTTAACAAAAAAGTTAAATGATTATTGCTGAAATGTTTCTTATATGTTTCCTAAAATGAAGCTTTTTTTAAATTTATGAAGCTAAATATCGCTATTCTTAATGCATGCCAAAAAATATTTTAGTTTCTGTAGCTTGGCCATATGCTAGTGGTTCAAGACATCTAGGACACATTGGTGGAGCATATTTACCTGCAGATATTTTCGCAAGATACAACAGAATGATTGGCAATAATGTAATCATGGTATCTGGTAGTGATGTCCATGGAACGCCCATAACGGTAAGGGCTGACGATGAGGGTGTCGAACCTATTGAAATAGTAAATCGATACCATGCTGAATTTCTTGGCTATTGGGAAAAACTAAATATTCAATGGGATAACTACACAACCACCATGACCGATAATCATAAAGAAGTCACGCAGGAAATGTTTCTAAAAATAAAAGAAAATGGATTTATTGAAAAGAACAAAAGTATTCAAGCATTTGATCCTAAAGAAAATAAGTTTCTACCCGATAGATATGTTGAAGGAGAATGTCCAAAATGTAATTACCTTGAAGCTAGAGGTGACCAATGTGATAGTTGTGGAATAACCTTAGATCCGGAAGAACTTATCAATCCAAAAAGTAAAATAAGTGGAAATCCAGCAGAGTTTAAGGAAACAGAACATTATTTTTTAAAGTTGAGTGCCTTAAACGACAAACTTTCTGATTGGTTAAATACCAAAAAAGACTGGAGGCCGCATGTTATTAACTTTTCAAAATCTTTTGTCAATGAAGGATTGCAGGATAGAGCAATAACTAGAGATCTAGATTGGGGTATAGAGATACCAGATAATGAACTTGGGGATGGAAAAAAGATTTATGTATGGTTTGAGGCTGTAATTGGTTATCTATCTGCTTCAAAAGAGTGGGCAATTAACAACGGAACCCCTGAAGCTTGGAAAGATTTCTGGCTAGATGAAAAATCAGAGTCTTACTATTTTGTTGGTAAAGATAACGTACCTTTTCACGCAATAATCTGGCCAGCAATGCTCCTTGCTTATGGAGATTTAAATTTACCAACTAACGTTCCAGCAAACCAATACATATTAATCAAAGGGGAAAAGGCATCCGCTAGTAGGGGTATAGGAAAAACTTTAAATGATTATCTAGATGAATGGAATCCTGATTCATTAAGATACTCTCTTGCAAGTATTCTTCCAGAACAAAATGATTCAGAGATTTCTGAGGATGAAATGATAAGAAGAAACAACGAAGAACTAGTAGCAGCATGGGGGAACCTTGTTCAAAGGGTGTTTTCACAATACATAAATAACTTTGATGATATAGATACAAGTTTTGAATATGAAAAAATTGATGAGGAACTACTTGAAGGTGGAAGAAACTGCTTTATAAAAACAGGAGAAATGATAGAAAAAGTAGAACTTAAATCATCACTTCAAAATGTGATGGCTTATGTAAATACTATTAATGCTTATTTAAATGAAACAGAACCGTGGAAAGTAATAAAAGAAGATAAAAAAAGAGCTAGTGGAATACTGCATTGTGCATTAACTTCTATTGATGCTTGTGCAACTATGTTTACACCTTTTATGCCTACAACTTCAAAAATAGTAAGTGACGCTATTCAAAAAGAAAACCACAACAGTTGGGGAATAAATGAAATTAAAAAAGTTGCCCCTTTAGAAAACATAGGACACCTTTTTAAAAAATTTGATTAGCTTTTTGTAGCTTGAAATACCTCATCTATTTCATTAATCAAACCTAAAAGTTCCTCACCAACTGCAGGATCTTCTGTTTTTTTAGCCTCACCAGCTTTTTTAGTTGCATTCCAGAAAAGATCGTGAACATTTGGAAATTTTTCTAAATGTTCTGGCTTAAAATAGTCTGTCCAAAGGACCCAAAGGTCTTTTTTAACTTCTTCTGCCATGTCTTCTTTTATGGTTATACATCTTTGTTTAAATGCTGCATCGTCAGATTCTTGATACTTTTTAGATGCATTAACTACTGATTCAGCATTGATTCTTGCTTGTGCTGGATCGTAAACTCCACAAGGTAGATCACAATGTGCATAAGCTAAATTTTTCGGTTTAAATAAATTCATTAATCTCCTTTTTTATATATTATAATTTGATAAGAACCTTATGTTTAAAACAGCTGGAAGATTAATAAATTTCAAAACCTTATTTCTTGTCGCTTTGTATGTATTTTTCAAAAGTGACAATAAAAATATAACGACCTATGAGATTAAAGAAGAGAGTATGAGTCCAGCATTGCTCCCAGAGGACTACGTAGTTGCGATTAAAAATAAAGATATATTAAGTCGTGGTGATATTGTAATTTTTAAAAATCATGAAAAAAATATTGACGTTGTAAAAAGAGTAATTGGCCTACCTGGCGAAACAGTCAGTTCTGAAAACGGTAAAGTTCTTATAAATAATTCTGAGATAGATGACATCTGGGCTAAAACTATCACTGATGATTTTATTCAACAATCACTTGGAGAAGACGAAGTATTTGTTCTTGGTGACCAAAGAAGGCTTTCATCAAGTGACTCCAGAACATTGGGTCCAGTATCAACAAAAGATTGTTTGAAAATAAAATATAGATACTGGCCTTATCAAAGGTTTAAAGCATATGAGTAATTCGCTGCATTGTAGTTGGTGTAAAAATGAGATGGCTTATATTCATGGTCATGCTGCATGTATAAGTAGTGGGTGTGCAATGTTTGGATTAAATCAAGCAGAGTGTTGTTCTGGTGAAAGCGCCGAATTTTGCTCAGGAACTCAGCAAAATGAAATTGCATTATCCCCGCAAAGATTACAATAAATTCATAGGGATTATTTATGGAAATTGAAAACAAAACAGTTGAGTCTATTCCGGCAATAACTATTAGATTTGCTGGTGACTCTGGTGATGGAATGCAATTGGTAGGTACAAGATTTACTGACACTTCTGCTTTGTTTGGAAATGACTTAGCAACTCTCCCCGCATTCCCTGCTGAAATTAGAGCACCTCAAGGAACAATTGCTGGAGTTTCTTCCTTTCAAGTTCAAATAGCAGACTTCGATATCTTAACTCCTGGTGATAATCCAGATGTATTAGTTGCTATGAACCCAGCTGCTTTAAAAGCTCACCTCCACGACTTAGCTCCAAATGGAATGTTAATTTTGAATGAAGATGCTTTTGATGAAAAAAATATTACAAAAGCTGGATATAAAGTAGACCCAAGAGAATCTGGTGAACTAGATGGATATAGAGTATTTCAAGTTCCAATGGAAAAACTAACCAAGGAAGCTTTAGAGGAGTTTGATTTACCCGGTAGAGCTGTTTTAAGATCAAAAAACATGATCGCTCTTGGTTTGATTTCATGGACTTTTAATAGACCATTGGAAGATACTGAAAATTGGATAAATGATAAATTTAGTAAACTTCCTGAAATTGCAAAAGCTAATGTCAAAGCGTTAAAAACTGGGTACAACTTTGGAATAACTGTTGAGGCATTTCACCATACATATATTGTTGAGAAAGCATCTCTTCCGCCAGGTGAGTATACAAATATCAATGGGAATATTGGTTTGAGCTGGGGTTTAATTGCTGCTGCTAAGAAAGCAAATTTAGATTTATTTTATGGTAGCTATCCAATAACACCAGCATCAGATATTTTGCATGAACTCTCAAAACATAAAAACTTTAATGTCATTACTTTTCAAGCAGAAGATGAAATCGCAGCTGCAGCTGCCTCTGTTGGTGCTTCATTTACAGGAAAGCTTGCCGTTACTGGTACAAGTGGTCCAGGATTAGCACTCAAAAGTGAAACGATTTCTTTAGCATTGTCTGCAGAACTGCCATTAGTAATTGTAAACGTACAAAGAGGTGGGCCTTCTACTGGGCTTCCTACTAAACCTGAACAATCAGACCTAATGTTTGCTTTATATGGAAGACATGGGGAATCGCCTTTACCTGTTATAGCTGCAAAGTCCCCTTCTCATGCTTTTTATGCTGCTTTTGAGGCTTCCAGAATTGCGTTAAAGTACATGACGCCGGTAATTTTATTATCTGACAACTATGTAGCAACAGGTTCTGAACCATGGAACCTTCCAGATACTGAAACCTTAAATAATCTTGATACAAACATCATTACAAAACTCAATACAGAGGATGGATTTTTACCATTCTTAAGAAATGTTGATACGTTTGCAAGACCATGGGCACTACCAGGGACTCCAGGTCTTGAATACAGAGTTGGTGGCCTTGAGAAAGAAGAGGGAACAGGAAATGTTTCTTACGATGCTGCAAACCACCAATACATGACAGATATGAGAGCATGGAAAATTTCTAACATAGCAAATGATATTGATAAGTTAGAAATTCATGGCGATGAATCTGCTGATACATTAGTGCTTGGTTGGGGCTCAACTTACGGAGGAATTACACAAGCAGTCAATAGGCTTAATGAAAAGGGTGTTAAAGTTGCAAGTGCGCATTTTATTCACCTTAATCCTTTCCCAGACAACACACTTGAAGTCATTTCAAAATTTAAGCAAGTCATAATTCCTGAATTAAATACTGGTCAACTGCTTAAATTAGTAAGAGAGGCTTTTTTAGTTGATGCACGAGGAATTAATAAAGTTTCTGGTGAGACTTTTACAGCTCAGGAACTTACTGATAAAATTGAGGAAATTATAAATGAGTAAAGTACCAGTTACCTATAAAAGAACGGACATGCAAAGTGACCAAGAGGTCAAGTGGTGTCCTGGTTGTGGTGACTACACTATCCTTGCGTCAGTTCAGAACTTCATGGCTGAGATGGGTATCTCCAAAGAAAAAATAGTTTTTGTTTCAGGAATTGGTTGTGCAGCTAGATTTCCATATTATATGAACACATACGGTGTTCACTCAATTCATGGTAGAGCACCTGCAGTTGCTACAGGTGTATCAGTATCAAATCCAGATTTATCTGTTTGGGTAGTCTCTGGTGATGGTGACTCACTATCTATTGGAGGAAACCATTTGATTCATGCACTTCGAAAGAATGTAAACATTAAAATTCTTATGTTCAATAATCAGATTTATGGATTAACCAAAGGTCAGTACTCTCCTACTAGCGAGGAAGGTAAAAAGACTAAGTCATCACCTTTTGGTTCAGTAGAAATGCCACTCAATCCAATGAGTCTTGCATTAGGTGCTGAAGCATCTTTTGTTGCAAGGTCTATTGATATGGATAGAGATCTTACCGCAGGGATTTTAGAAGAAGCTAAAAATCATAAAGGTTCTGCTTTTGTAGAGATTTATCAAAACTGTAATGTCTTCAATGATAAAGCCTTTGAGCAGTTGACTAATAAAGAGACAAAAGTGGCAAATAGAATTAATTTAGTACACGGTGAGAAAACAGTTTTTGGAGAAGATGATCACAAAGCAGTAGTCATTAGAAATGGTATTGCACAAATCGTAGATACAAAAGATGTCGATGAATCTGAAATCTATGTTCATAACATTCATGAAGAAAATCCATCAATTGCTTTCTCTTTGTCTAGACTTTCTCATGGACCATATGGCCCAACACCTCTTGGTGTATTTCGAAAAGTAGAACGAGATACCTTTACCGAAGAAGTTCATGGGCAAATCGATATGGCTAAAGAGCAAAAAGGCGAAGGTGAGCTAGATAAGCTCATTCGTTCTTTAGGTACTTGGGACGTTAGTTAAAAAGTTTTATTCGTCTAAATAATCTATCTGATCAGTAGGCATTATCAATGCTGTTGCAGCATTAACAATATGGGAAACAATTCTTTTTAAATATCTAAAAAATAATGTTGTAGCGACTGGATGTTGGATTTTTTCTTTGTCCTCTAATAAAGCAGTTATTTTTTCATCAATATTTGATGATATTGATGATCCTAAAGTAATTAAATCCTGTACTTTTGATTCATCATCCAGGGCCAAGCAGGACTGAAGGTAAACAATTAATTTTCCAATATCATTTCGTAATTCAATATAACTGTCTAAATCGTCACCTTTAGCAAAAGTATTGCCTGTTTCAGCAATTTCAAAAAGGTTCTTGCAGTAATCTCCAATTCTCTCAATATCTTTTGACATGGTCATATAAGAAAGAAGTAAAGGAATGTCTAGATTTCTAGAGTTAACTGCAGAATGAACTATCATTTCCCTTCTTACTTCTCTATGAAGCTCATTAATGGACTTATCAGTACTGTACAGATCATCTCTTACTGTATCTAGGTTTGTGTCACCCAATAAGCAGTTCATTGCTAAATCATATGTATGCATGCTATTGGTAAGCATTTCGCTTAATTTTGCATCTATATTGTCTAATGATTCTTTACTCATTTTTCTCCTTAATTAAATATTACTACGCCCAGTAGTGGAAGTAATAAAAATGTAACCAATACATAAAGTATTGCAATATACCTTCTTTTAGCGGTTATAACACTAAGTCCTTTTGCCAAATTAACTGGGAAATTCCTTACTGCTTTTACTGGATAAACAATAATGACACCAATTAAGTTAAAAAATACATGATGGAGTGCAATAGTTAATCCTGCTGGATCATCAACAGCAAAGCTTGCTAAAACAGCTGTAATTGTTGTGCCAATATTTGCACCAAGGGTTATTGGAAATGCATTTTCAATAGATAGAATTCCTGAACCAACAATTGGTACAAGGATTGATGTAGTGATGCTTGAACTTTGTACTGAGAAGGTAATCAAGATTCCGATTAATATTGCAAAAAGTCCCCCACCCCTTGCAAGAGCTTTGTCTAATCCAAATTCAATTTGATTGAGCATGAGAGATTTCATATTAGATACAACATTTCTTAGGCTCAAGAAAATAAATGCTATTGAAATAATAATTAAAAGAACCGCGTAGGCTCTGTAAGAATTCTCACTGAGATTGTTTACAAATGGAATAGAAGATAGTCCGTCTAGGATATTACTTGAACCCCACTTAATTCCTGCCTTGATTGGACTGTTTGGTTTTGTTGCTGTGAAGCCTGTAGCGAGAATAAAATCTGTTCCATCTTCGGCCATCCTTGTTATAAATCCTGTATATAAATCGAGAGGGAAAAGTATTATCACTACTAATAAATTAAAAAAGTCATGCATCGTTGAAGCTGCAAAAGCTCTTTTAAATTCCTGTTCTCTTCTTACGTGTCCAAAAGAAACTAAGGTATTAGTTACCGTTGTTCCAATATTTGCTCCCATAACCATTGGTATTGCGTATTCTAGGCTGAGGACTCCACTTCCAACTAAGCCAACAATTGTTGCAGTAGTAACGGAGGAGGATTGCACTAAAACTGTACATAAAATTCCAACCAGTAAACCAGCAAAAGGGTTCGATACTGACTCAAAAAGTGCATCTGTGTATTCTGCACCTAAAGTTTTGATTCCTTTTTCGAGAAGTTTAATTGAGACAAGAAAAAAATATAAAAAGAAAATTGCGAGGCTAAGATTTTTAAAAGATTTAAAATTCATTTTCAAGTAAATTATATAAGATAGACGAATTAAATAAGTTCTTTTTCAGAGAACCATTGACCTCGATTAAATGCAAGAATATAATTTTCATAACCCAGAAACTCTTCCTTAAATTCATCTGGAATATTAAA
>Ga0181394_1000057_pt1 | contig 39962 bp, 40 predicted proteins | sample 17SPOviralmetaG_FD_130123 | JGI IMG/M metagenome (GOLD analysis project Ga0181394, IMG submission 130123) | Marine viral communities from the oligotrophic San Pedro Time Series (SPOT) site, San Pedro Channel, CA, USA - 17 SPOT_SRF_2010-11-23 | ecosystem: Environmental > Aquatic > Marine > Strait...
AAGGACGCGCTGGACGCTTATAGTCACCTGCCACGTGAGGGGGAGTGGACCTATAGGGAAACGGACAAGCTTCTTGCACAGCGTGCGCGTGGCTTGGGCTTAACTGTGTCGGAAGAAATGGAAGACGTACTAGGTGACGCGTGCCTTGAGCGCATTACGTGGCGCTTCGATAGTCAGTATCACGGGGGGGAGCCGGAAGACTTAGGCGCTTTCCCTATCTGTGAAATTGAAACGCAAATAGAACACGAAGCATTGCCTTCGTGGTTTACTGGCAAGTCTCCCGAAGAACAGCGTGCAATCATTGAAGACGTGAACCGCGCTTGTGACCACTATGTGCAAGGTACAAGCGGGTGCACCCAGTGGGCGGCGCTCTTAGTTTACAGCACACTAGACGCGGCTGTTTTCTATTCACTGTCTGACAAAGCACTGCGTGAAGCGCACGCTGAAGTCATGGGGGATGCGTAATGCCTAAGTTTAATTGCGCTCCCACGGGCTTTAACGTTGTTAGTCTTTTTGACTATACCGGAAACATGGTGCGTCCGTGGGCTGAAGCGGGGCATCATTGCACCATAGTAGACGTGCAACATGAACGAGAAGGCATGATTGAACACTTTGAAAGCGGGGGTTCAATCATGGCGTTGCGCATAGACTTAAGCGACATCACCAACGTTGCAAAACTTGCGCGATGGAAGCGCCCCGAAATAATCTTTTCGTTCCCGCCATGCACTGACCTTGCGATAAGCGGGGCGTGCCGCTTTAAGGCAAAGCGCCGGGCAAACCCACACTTTCAGACTGAAGCGGCAAACTTAGCGCGTGCAGCTTGGCAAATGGCAACAGTGCTAAAATACGATTTTGGCATGGTTGTTCCGTGGATGGTGGAGAACCCCGTGTCTGTCTTGTCCACCCTATGGCGCAAGCCCGATTATCGGTTTGACCCGTGCGACTTTGGCGGGTGGATACCGGAAAACCAAGCCGCTCACCCCGATTACCCCGAAGTCATACCGGCTCGCGATGCGTACACAAAACGCACGTGCCTATGGACGGGCGGCGGGTTGCGCTTGCCAGAAAAGCGGAGAGTTGAGCCGCAGTTTTTGGCGTCAGGTCAAACTCCCTTGCAAAAACTTGGGGGCAACAGGCCACGCACCAAGAAGATTAGAAGCGCGACGCCGCGGGGCTTTGCGTTGGCTATGCACGCGGCTAACACTAACTAAACCCATGCGTTCACGCATGCACCGTAGAGGATACAAGATGAACAGTAAGTTACGCACGCCTAAGCGTGCCCAAGGTCCAGACGTGAGCGGCGCTCCCGCCTACGTTTGGTCCGTCCAGTCCTACGCCAAGCAGAACACCGTGACTGTCTGGCTTGAGCCGCAGTTTGACAAAGACGTGGGCGACTACGTCTTTCCGGTCGTGGACGTTTACACCAGAGCCGGAACCGCTGAGTTTCGCCACGTGAACAGACGGGACAGGCAAGCCGTCATGCGCAGCGTGCGCCGGGTGCCTTGGCGGTCTTTGCCAGACGAAGTGATGGACCTAGTGTCTCAACAGTGGAGCCGTGCGTATGACTAAGGTTCAACTAATCAGCGCACATCATGGTTGGCATCGCCCTGGGGGACGTACTCGCTGGGTCTGCAAGGGGGCGTGGCCTGTGTCCCCTCTGCTTGGACCCGAGGTGCTGGAAACTTTCATGCAGGCCCAGACGTTCTTGCGTGAGCATCCAAGTCAGCCGCCACTGCGCTGCATTACTATTACAGACGAAGATAATCAAAGCCGCGTCCTGTTGGAACACGATCACACAGACGTACGGATGACCCGGTATGAGTGAAAAGCTAGCAATTTTTTTTCTTATAATTTTTACGATTGTATATTTAATTTGGTGGAGTTTAACTTGGGGAACGACATGACTGGTTTGGATACGACACATGAAGATGCGCTGGTGCAAGCTTATGAAAACGTGGATTTCTATGCTGACCTGTTGCATTCCTGCATCTTTGAAACGGATACTGGGCGTGTAAAAATAAATGTTTCTGATTCAGACTTGATGCGTTCTCTGTCTGGTCTTATGCAATCAATCTGTGAATTTGAGAGGACGTTTGGCTTGGCCGAGCGGCGCTCTTGACGATGGCCTGTCTGCTTTATACGTGTCAGGTGTTGCATGCGTAAACGCAATGCACATTGGGAGACATTAAATGCAGATAGAGAAAAAGACAGTAGCCGCATGCGCTTCACAGCTTGAGGCGTTTGCGGTGTCTGACCCCTACATGAGCTTGCCGCAGGTTCTTACTTTTGTGCGGCTGATCGAGCTACTCGCTGATTCGGAAGACCGTTGGGTGCGGCAGTCGGACGTGAGTGCAGGCGTACCAGTGACGCAGCCCAGCGTAAGTAGGTGTCTAAGTTACTGGTCTAAGTTTGGAGACCGAAAGCACCACTTTTTAGAGCTAGCACAAGACCCGCAGGATCGGCGGCACATGTTGGTTGCACTAACTGCAAAGGGGCAGGCGTTCGCCAGGACAGTCTTCCCGCAACTAAGGGAGTGAAAATGCAGACTTTATCCAGCGTAATCAAACAGTGCCGCGGCGTTGTCTTCCGCAACCACCGGGACCAGCGAGGCGTGCGCCAACACCTTAACGCCCTGTCTCGCAGCTACCTTGGCCCAATGCCAGTTGAGCATGTCACGGCGCAAGACATACTGGCCTTGGTGGATGACATGATTAATGCCCAAGCCGCTGACGGCACGGTGGTGCACAGAGTGTCAAAGCTGAACCGCGTGTTAGGCTACGCGTTCGACCGTGGGTTGAGGACAACGCCACCTCCCAAGGTAAACATCACCCGCCACACTCGACAGCGCGAGTACGAAATCTTGCCCGAAGTGGAAGACGCATTTGCTGCCGAGCTAGCTAAGAGGGGCGTGCGGTTTGCGCACCTTTTTAAGTTCTTGTTGTACACTGGCGCACGATACGGCGAGGTGACAAGACTAGACTGGGCAAGCGTCTCGGACTCGCAAGTTACGTTCCTGGCTAGCACTGTTAAGACGGCGAAGGCGCGCACGTTGCCCCTTTTCCCCCCTGCTGCGGCAGCCATTGCTTGCATGCGCGAAGCGTACAGCACACAACCTGGCCCGTTCCATTGGGCACAGGATCATCACTATTTTTATCGGCGCTGGAATCCAGCCAAGAAAGCGATTGGCCTGCGTGATGAAAAAGATTTCGTGCCGCATGCGTGTCGTCACACGTGCATCACTCGTCTTGCCCGTGAGGGTATGAGTACGATGCGCCTTCAACAGTGGGGTGGTTGGGCTAGTCTCACCATGCTACAACGCTACTCTCATCTCGAAGCGAGCCGCGATTTAAGCGACGCCACGCAACGTTATGCGATTGACAAGCCTCCCGCTTAGCGGATAGGAGTCGAACGGCAGGCACGGAGAAAAGTGGTGCTGGTAAGGTGACTCGAACACCCGACCCACGCATTACGAATGCTTTTTCTTTGCCTGCCATTAACGTGACTGTAAGCATTTCACAAGGCAGGAAACATGACCGCGAATTTTAGACGCGAAGATGAAGCGCAACGCACCGACAGTGCTTCGACGGAACAGCAAGAACTAAACAAACAGATGAAGCTGCGTGGCCAGCGCGCTTGGGTCAGTGGGTTTCACCGGCGCATGGCTAGCGGTGACGCCAGCACGCTACCACCTCTCCGTCATTTGGCAGGTGGTTTGCACGCTGACCTGACAGATAGGTTAGAAAGACTGAGCGTGCAAGCCCCACCCCCAGGACGGTACGCCAAGGGCAAGTGGGCGCTGGCGCACTACGTCCAAGCGGCCAACGCGGAAGACGTGGCAAGTGTAATCATCGGGCAAACAATGAACCTCACGATGCGCCAGCTCCACGGCATGGCGTTTGCGCAGTACGCACGCATCATCGGGGAGCGGGTGCAAGATTATGTTCGACAGTCAGCGTACCTGCGTTCGTTTGCAGTTGACGCGTTTGACTACATCGACAGGGCCAAACGTGAGAGGTACGGCAACCGCATGGTCAAGCGTCGGCATGTCCGCCGGATCATTGATCGGATTGAGGGCTTTGACCCCCTGCCAGAAACCAGCATCACGCAAGCCGCCATTGGTTGCGCAGCGTGGCATCTTATGTCTCTCACCAGTAATCTTTGGGAGGTGCAGAAGCGCCTGACGCCCCGTGGCCACTGGCAACCGTGGGTTGTCCTGCGTGACGTGGCTTACTTCCACATTCGTGACCTGGCTGAGCAGTTTGGGGCGCGCCGTATGCTCCCGTTGCCTATGGTTGACGTGCCGGTAGACTGGCAGGCTGAAATGCCGTGGGCTGGTGGGTATAGTGACATTGGCAAGCGTGCGTTGGTTCGGGGATGGACGCGCAAAGACTGTGACTTGCTGGGACTGAGCCAGCGGCCAGGTCTGCACGGGGACGTTAAGCTTAACCGTATGGTGGCCGCAGTGAACTTGGTGCAGCGCACGAAATTCCGCATGAACCCCGTGGTCCTAGAAGCTCACCGATGGATTGTCGAGAACGATATAGCGTGCGAGCTATACCCCCGGTTTGTTGAGAAGCCAACGTTTGAGCCAGCCGTGTGGGACAACACTGAGACACGTCTGGCTGCACGCAGCGAGCTTAAAGTGGCAAGGGTGCAGCGCACCAAAAATCTGCCAAAGCGCAGCACCGCGGCAATCAATGACGTACACATGCACATGTTTGAGGGCAAAGAGTTTTATCTGCCTGCTGCCCTGGGTGTGTACGGCAGGATAATGCACCGCCCGATGATTAATCCGCAAACAAGTAAGGGCGTGCGCGGGTGCATGGAGTTCGCACACGCTGAGAGAATTGCCGGGGATGACGCTGCTGAAGAGCTGCTTATCTCGATCGCTAACGATTGGGGCCAAGACAAAGCGACGTTAAGCGAGCGCGTCGCATGGGTTGAAGAGCATGATGGCATGCTGCGCAGTGTGGCGGCTGACTACAAACGTAACCAAGACTGGCTGGATCAAGAGGCACCGACAATGGCCTTGCGTGCGGCCCTTGAATACAGCGCTTTTAAGGAGGAAGGTCATGCTTTGGACTCGCATTACGTCTGCTACAGGGACCAAACATGTTCGGGACCGTCACATTTTAGCTCTATGCTTCGGGACAGCAGCGCTTACGCAGACCTTGGCTTGGTGTCTACACAATATCGACCTGACATTTATCGCAGCATCGCTGAGCGCGCTGTTGAAATAGCAAGGGGTATCGACACACCCGTCTGTCAAGCGGTGGCGCGGAACGGCATACCACGAAGCATAGCCAAGGCGGTTGTGATGCCTGGTGGTTACGGGGGTACGAAGCTTGGAACCTACCGCAAACTGCGAGATGAAATCGTGGGGGCTAGTGTCGCAGGAGAAATCGAGCGGCCCTTCGAAGACACGTACGCATACAGCAAAGCGCTTAACGAGGTTGTCTGGCTGGCATACGAAGAGCGGCTAAGTCGCACACGGGACGCAATGAAGTGGTTGCGCAGCGTGGCCACTGAGTTTGCCGCACAGAACATACCTATGTCGTGGGTGTCACCAAGTGGTCAGCCAATAAAGTTGGCTAAGTGGACGCGCAAAGAGCGCAAAATTGAAACTCTGATCGGCGAGCAACTTTATCGCCCTACCTATTGGGCCGATACTAATGAGCTTGACCCCCACCGCATGCGCAACACCCTGCCCGTGGCTTTCGTGCACAGCTACGAGGCCGGTTTTCTGCACAACTCTCTTGCTCGTATGGGGGATGATAACGTCCCCATCAATAGCGTTGTGCCTATCCACGACTGCATTGGCGTGCACGCTAACGCAGTGACACAAACAGTAAGGACTTTTAAAGATGAGTGGTCCCAACAATACGACGGGCAAGAAATCTTTGACCGGCACTTTGGAGAGTGGCAAGCAATCTGCCCCAAAATTGAAGAGCCGCCAAAAACAGGCAGTGTCCCCTTTGACCTTGCCACCAGTGACTACTTCTTCCACTAGCCCCACCCCCCGTAAACGTAAAGCAAAGGTAAAAGCTTGTGAAAATTGCCGACACATCTTCAAACGCAAGGTTAGCGGAACAACTCTCAGAACTGAGTGCCGCCGATACCCTGCCCCCGTACCAGTCACTCACGACTACGGATGCGGAGAACATGCGCCTTCGACTCATTAGATTGTCTGACGACCTGTCCATGTCAATCTCCACAGACGGGACAGCGTGCCTATACGATAGCCACCAACTGGACAAGTTGGAAAGCTTGGAGACAAGCAAAGAACAGATGGCGTTGCTTGACCGTGCCACGGTCGTAGACTTGGACGCTGACGAAGTGCATGCGATAGCGCAATTGCTGAGCTTGCACGTAATTTTTCAACTGATTACCGACGACGAAGAGGATGACGACGATGACAATTCAACCGTTCACTGAGGCTTACCAAGTCCGCAAAGTCATGTTGGGGCGTTGCCGTCTCATGAACAACGTTAAGCGCAAATGGTTTTACAACGTGCAGCACCCGAGCAAGATCACCGAGAACTACGAGGTGTGCATTGGCATTCCCGCAGCCGCATGGGAGGCGCTTGAGCCAGACTGGAATGTGGCTTTCGATAGCTGGGGCTTGGATCGAGACAGCAAGATCGAACGGGTCACGGAGTTTGACGAGCAGTTGGCTGTGGTTCGCACGGCGCGCAAGTACCAAAATAAAGACGGATCGGAATGGGCGCAGCCTAAGATTTTCGACAGCCGTGGCCAGCCTGTTAAGCCTGACCTCATGCCAGGCCACGGGTCCGTGATTCGACCCACTATTTTGCTGCGGTCCACAGAAAAAGGCGGGACACACTTTATGCAAGTGCAGCCAGCTTCTTTCCAGCTAATCAAACTCGAACAACACGTGGGGACTTATGACGCAGTGGAAGAAGAAGGTGCCTACGTCGCAGAAAACAGCTACGCGGCTGTCGCGGGTGGGTACGTCGCGGAATCTGAGGTCCAGGCCGAGTTCTAATCCCGGCAACCTGCAAGATGACGAAGGGTTAATTAAAGGTTTCCGCAGTCAGTTTGAAGAACGCATCGCATCGGACTTGGTGTCAAGAGGCATCAGGTTTCGGTACGAGCGCGAGGCCGACAAGCTGACGTGGATTAAACCCGCCACACACCACGTTTACACGACGGACTACGTGCTGCTGCTACCTGGCAACCGACAGATTTACGTCGAAGCTAAGGGGCGGCTGACCGGGGAAGACATGGCGAAAATGATTTTCATTCAGCGACAATACCCAGGGCTGGATATTCGGTTTCTGTTTGCCAATGCACGCACGTCCGCTGGGCGGCAAAAGAAAAACGCAGGTGAGTGGGCGACACGACACGGATTTGTTTGGGCAGAAAAGGTGGTGCCGGAGGGATGGTTGACATGACAACAGAACGGGAGAGCGCAATTCGGAGCCGGTTGCCGTGCCCTATTGAGGGATGCCAAAGCAGCGATGCGTATGCCGAATACACCGATCATGGTTTTTGCTTCTCGTGCGGCGGAACCGTGCAGTATGGTGGCACAACACAGGACAGACACGACGTGCCACGTGCCAAGTCGGATAGCGTAGCGAAGCGCGGACAAATTCAAGCTATCCCCCAGCGTGGGCTGCGTAATATCCAAGTGCTTAAGCGGTACGGGTACGAAGTAGACGAAGACGGTAATCACCTCGCGCCGTTCTTTCAGCCCTCTGGTTTGGTCGCTGTCAAAGTGCGTACGCCAGACAAACAGTTTTACTTGCAGGGCAAACAGACTGACCGCCTGCCACTGTGGGGCCAAGGACTTGAAGCACCCAGCAAAAGCAAGACGTTGATTGTGACGGAGGGTGAGATTGATTGCCTCACAGTTGCGTCGCTGCGGTTGGAACACACGCACTGTGTTAGCCTGCCTCAAGGCAGCAACAGCGCGAAGACTGTATTACGACAAGAGTCCGAGTGGAATTACCTTACTGGCTGGGGGACAGTGGTCCTTGCGCTAGACGGAGATGACAACGGCGCTGAAGCGACGGAAGTCCTAGCAATGGCGCTGACGACAAGCGGCCAAGACGTTTCTGTGCGGCGTGTTAAGTGGCCGGTGGGTTACAAAGACGCTAACGATGTAGAGTGCAAGGCGGGGGCTGAGCATAGCCTGCAAAAAATCATTATGGGTTCTGCCCCCTGGCGACCCGAAGGCATCCATGCGGCGCGAGACTTGCTGCACTTGCTGCTTGAAGAGGATAAGCCGGGCCTCAAGCCCATGTTCTCGGGTCTTGAAGAAAAGCTGAAGGGATACCGCCCCGAGCTTTGGACTATCGTTGCTGGCACGGGCGTGGGCAAGTCAACTTTAGCCAGTCACCTGGCTTGGGATTTGATGGCTAATCATGGCGAGCCAGTTGGCTTGATGCTGCTCGAACAGAACAACAAAAAGACACTACAGCAGCTTATTGGTATCAACATCGGCCAGCCATTGTACCAACAAGCCAACGCTATCCCCAAGCAAGAGCAGGTCGAGGAAGGGTTGAAGCTCTTTACTGATAACAACTGTTTTATTTTTGACCACTTCGGCTCAACGGATAGCAACGATTTGCTTAAGCGTATGTCCTTCCTCGCAACGGGTGCGGGGTGCCGATGGATAATCTTCGACCACATCACTATGGCAACCACTTTAGGGTTTGACAGTGACAGCAGTGGCCTGAGTGAAAGGCAAATGATTGACGCAATCACTACGCGCATTCGCAGTCAGATTGTAGAGGGGTGTGGCGTCGGCGTGATTATGGTTAGCCACACGCGCAAGGCAACGGGCGGCGGTGAGCATGCAGATGGGTCGGCGTCTGTGCGGATCAGCGACATTCGAGGCAGCGGGTCCATCGGCCAGCTATCTGATGCAATAATATCGATTGAAAAAGTGAAGGACAACGATAGCGAGGTCGTTGAAAACATGGTGCAAATGAATGTTCTCAAAAATCGGTGGTGCGGTTCGACGGGTTTTGCGGGGCTGCTTAAGTACGATGAAGATCGGGGGCTACTCGTTGAAGAGCAAGGCCAGCCAGCAGAATTTTGATTTGCTGTATGACGTGCACGATCTTGCATGCACGTACGCGTATGACCGGCCCAAGTGGACCCCGTTCAAGGACAAGCTTGGCGAGGAAATCCGGCGGCTAGAAAACGAGTTTGATTCGCTGGATGGGGTGCTGTCATTGATGCGCCAAGGGGTTGGCTTGACGGCTGACGATTTAATCTCGATGGGGTTTTGGTGGCGCAAGCCCTCAAACGTATGGGCTGAGCTAAGACGATACGGCTATGACTTAGTAGCTTTTCGCACAGGCCATAGACAAAGACGTTATTATCTTAGGGAGTATGCACCCGATGTTACTTGCGGTGGACGGAGAGTTTGACAGTTTAGACCCAACTGTTTGCACGGCGCTTTGTTGGGTGGACATAGACACGGGCGATGAACACGACTGCGGGTTAGGCGTGGAGGGCGGCTTGCGGTTTTTGATGGGCGACCACACACTTGTGTTCCACAACGGCGTAGCGTTTGACCTCCCGGCCCTGCGCAAGCTTTACCCGTGGTTCCAGCCACGCAACCCAATCGTTGACACTTTAGTTCTGAGCCGATTGGCATACCCTGATTTAGCAGAGCGTGACCTTACTAAGTGGACCGTGCAAGAAATGCGCGAGTTAGATCACCGGGCAAGACCAGGTAGCCACGCACTTAACACGTGGGGCGTGCGGCTGGGCTTGAACAAAGGCGAGTACAGCGGCGAGTGGACGGATGGATACAACGCAGAGCTAGCTGAGTATTGTCTTAACGACTGCCGCGTAACGGCACGGCTTTACAAGAAAGTGGCGCAGCTTGGTATCAGCGAAGAGGCGGACAAGTTAGAGCATGAGTTTGCTGCGGTGTGCGTTGTGATGCAGACGCACGGCTTTGCATTTGACGATCATAAAGCGCGCTTGCTTTACGAAACTTTATTGCGCGCCGTAGATGACATTGAAGGTGAGATGCTTGAGACCTTTGGGTCTTGGTACGAGGCAGATGGTCCGCTTGTCGTGCCGAAGCGCAGCATGGCTTACAAGAACAAACCCCACGTAACCGAGGGCTGCGCGTACCAGAAAGTTAAGCTTGTGCACTTCAACCCGAACAGCCGCGCACACATCGCCAAAGTTTTGCAAGCTCAGGGCTGGAAGCCAAGCGTGATGACGGAAAGCGGCAAGTTACCCCGCGTGGACGAAAGCATACTGAACAGTATTAGCGACCAGTTTCCAGCGGCGAAGCTGTTAGCGCGCAGCTTTATGCTAACGAAACGGTTAGGCTTGGTACGCAGTTGGATTGAGCATTCACGCAACGGGCGTATACACGCACGCGTAATCTCCAATTCGGCAAGGACCGGCCGGACATCTTCAGTTGCTCCCAACATGCAGCAAATTCCAAATTTGGGGAGCGAGTACGGCAAAGAGTGCCGAGAACTTTTTACTGCAAGTGCTGGTCGCAAGTTACTTGCTGCGGATTTAGACAAGGCAGAGCTGATGGTCTTGGCGCATTACATGCACCCGTACGACAACGGCGCATACGCGAAAATCCTAGCGGATGGAGATGCCCACCAAACGAACGCAGACGCAATGGGGATTAGCCGGGACAGGGCAAAGGGTGTGGTCTTCGCGATGATTTATGGCAGCGGGGATGAGCGCTTGGGCCGCATGGCGGGGGCGGACGGTAAGACAGTGCGCAAAAGGCTGTTGGCGGCATTGCCTGCACTCGACGCTCTTATCAAAAAGGCGCGCAAAGTTGCGAAGAAAGCTAAACAGTTGCGGAGCTTGGACGGGCGCGTCATCCCTATAGACAGTGACCACAAAGCCCTAAACTATTTGATTCAAAGCGCAACAAGTTGCCTGGCTAAGCATTGGGCCGTGCGTGCAACTCAACTGACAGCGCACCTTGACTGCCACCTTGTTCTATACGTGCACGACGAACTTCAGTTTGACTGTGCAGAGGAGAATTTGGTTGAGGCTTCGCATGCAATTACGCAAGCATTGCGAGAAGCCAACGATTTCTTTAGTGTTCGCGCACCACTAACTTGTGACGTGAAGGTTGGCGACAATTGGAGCGAAAGCCATTAGGAGAGTTCTTTGCGTGCTGTTATTGACGCGGACGTTTTAGTCTATCAAGCGTGCCTTGCTGCTACGACCCCGGCGGAGCATGAGATACATGGTGACGTAGTGATAACCGATTGGCTAAGCACTACGGAAGCTGAGCTGGTCTTTGACAATCTAGCCGAGGCCATTCGAGACCAGACAGAGGCGACGAGCTTGATGTTTTGTTTGTCGGACAGCGCCAACTACCGCAAAGAGTTATTCCCTGCGTACAAAGCCAATCGCAAAGGCAGGCGTCCGCTCGGCTGGTCGTTCATGCGTGGGTACTGCACCGACAAGTACGGCGGGTTTAGCAAGCCGACCCTGGAGGGGGATGACCTAGTGGGTATGTACGGCAGTGAACCTGGCAGCATCATTGTGAGTATCGACAAAGACCTGCGCACCGTGCCGGGACTGCACCTAGACATGGCAGAGCGGGAAGTTATCGAGGTTAGCGCCGACGAAGCAAACCTAACTCACATGGTGCAAACGCTTACAGGTGACACCACAGATAATTATCCAGGTTGCCCAGGTCTTGGTAAAGTTAGGGCAGCGCGATTGCTTGAGACTTGCCACACACCGTCGCAAAGGTGGGAGGCTGTAGTTAGCGCGTATCTAAAAGCAGGCGAAAGTGCAACGGATGCGTTGACGCAAGCACGACTTGCGTACATTCTGCGGTCCCCTTCGGAGTATCATTTGGACACAGGAGTTGAGCTTTGGAACCCGCCGACCTCGTAAACTTCCCCCCGCACTACACACAAGGGATTGAATGCTATGATTACATCAACAGTCACAACATGTCCTATGCGCAGGGGGCAGTGTGCAAGTACATCACCCGTTACAAGCACAAGGGCACCGCGCTTCAAGACTTGAAAAAGGCCGAATGGTATCTGCGCCAGTTAATTTTAGAAGAAGAAGCTAGAGAGAAACTGAAATGACATTTAGAAATTTTTTCGCCGAGACTGTGTTCAACCAGAAATACTCACACGACGGAGCAGAAACATGGCCGAAGCTATGTCGTGCCTTGGTGGACGCTGTTTGTGGCGAGCTTATGCCAGCCGACGACAAAGATCAGCTTGTGCAATACATGGTCGATTTTAAGTGGCTTGCTGGTGGGCGCTACCTGGCGAACGCAAACAAACAGTGGAAGGCGTACAATAACTGTTTCTTGCTTGCAGCAACGGAAGACACCCGTGAGGATTGGGGCAACCTCTCGCGGTGGAGTGAGCTTTGTTTAACTATGGGCGGCGGAATTGGCATTGATGCAAGCGCCTATCGACCCAAAGGATCCCCACTTAAGCGCAGTGGCGGCGTTGCGTCTGGCGCAGTCTCTAAGTTGCTTATGATTAATGAGATTGGGCGGCAGGTAAGACAAGGTGGCGACCGGCGTTCGGCGATGTACGGGTCGCTTAACTGGGAGCATGGCGACATTGACGATTTCTTGAACGCAAAAAATTGGCACAACATGCCGATTGCTGGGACTGGCAAAACGATTGCTGATGTTAAGGCAGAGGATTTTAACTTTCCTGCACCTCTCGACATGATGAACATTTCGGTGAATTACGACACGAAATGGATTCAAGAATATTATAGAACGGGTGAACCCGGCCGCGTGTTCCGCAAGAACGTAGAGCAAGCCTTGACCACGTCCGAGCCTGGGTTTTCTTTCAACTTCTTTGAGCATGAGGGTGAGACCTTGCGCAACGCCTGCACAGAGGTTACGTCGCACATCGACACACCACATGACGTGTGTAACCTTGCGAGCGTTAACTTTTCCCGCATTGAAAACGTGCAAGAGCTGGAAGACGTGACCCGTCTTGTGACAAAATTTCTGCTATGTGGTACTATCGTTAGCGCTTTGCCCTACCAAGAAGTTTATGATTGCCGGGAAAAAAATCGGCGGCTTGGCGTTGGTATTATGGGCATGCACGAATGGCTCCTGGCGCGTGGGTCCAAGTACGAGGTGACAGAAGAGTTGCACGAATGGCTAAATGTATACGAGAGCGCATCAGATTCGGAAGCAACAGCGTTCTCGGAAACCCTTGGTGTCTCGCGGCCAAAGGGCGTGCGCGCCATTGCGCCGACCGGGAGCATTGGCATTCTTGCAGGCACAACAACGGGCATCGAACCGCTGTTTGCTGTCGCTTACAAGCGCCGTTGGCTGGGTCCAGATAACCAGTGGCAGTACCAATACGTTGTCGATAGCGCGGCGCAAGAGGTCATTGATCGTTACGGTGTGGACCCCGACAAAATTGAAAGCGCCCTAGACCTCGCCGCCGAGCCAGAACGTCGCCTAAAATTCCAGGCTGACGTGCAGTCGTACGTGGATCAAAGCATCAGTTCGACGGTAAATCTCCCATCATGGGGGTCTGACCTCAACAACGAAGACACCCTGGATGATTACGTCCACTTGGTCGCCAGGTACGCAGATAAAATCCGTGGCCTGACGTTTTATGCTGATGGCTCGCGTGGCGGTCAGCCTCTAACAGCGGTGCCACACAGCGAAGCTAGCAATCAGCAAGGCATTACGTTTGTCGAAACGCACGACGTGTGTGAGATCGGCGGCAAAGGGGGTGTGTGTGGCGCTTAAACCCCCAGCGATTACTGAAGAGTTGCTTGATTATCTGGCCAAGGTTTTCCCCGACCGCGCCCCAAGCATTGATTGGGATGACCGGATGGTTTGGCAGTTGGTAGGAGAGGTGAAGGTGCAGCAGCATCTTCGCCACCTCTATAACCAGCAGCTTGAGAAAAACATGAAAGGTTAAGACCATGTGCCTAGGCGGAAACAGCTCCCCATCACCTATGCCCCCTATGCCTGCGCCCCCTCCCCCGCAGCCAGTGGTAATCGTGCAGCCCCCCGAGGTAACGCCCGAGCCAACGAGAGAGCTAGGGCCAAAGCAGCAAGCACCGGCTATGGCTGGTGGCAATCGGACTGGCGCAAAGCGTGCGGCCCTAATGATTAAGAGGCCTAAGAACGCTAACGTCTCGCCGCCTGTAAACACCACCGCTTACACGGGGTTAAAAATTAGTGGTTAGTTCATGCGCAGCGCGCTACGAGGCACTAGATAAGCTGCGTCGTAGCTACTTAGACCGGGCGCGGGAGTGCAGTTCGCTGACACACCCGTACCTTTTGCCCCCCGATGGCACCACTAGCGACACGCGGTTGCTCACGCCAAACCAAGGCGTTGGCTCACGGGGCGTTAACAACTTGGCGGCGCGTTTGCTACTCGCACTCCTCCCGCCTGACATGCCGTTCTTTCGTCTTGTGCCAACAGATGCGCGAGCGAAACGCATGCTTAAGGCTCAACGTGACCCGAACAATCCAAAGGGCAGTGACGACGCAGATAAAGAGCTTGTCGAAATTGAAGACGCGGTGATGGCAGAGGTTGAGCGGAGTGGTATGCGCAGCGCGATCCACGAAGCTCTGAAACATTTGATTGTCGCCGGGAACGCTATGCTTTACCTGCCGTCCAACGGGGGCGTGCGGGTCTACAGCTTGGACAAGTACGTTGTCATGCGCGACGACAGCGGCACGTTATTGGAAGCGGTGATTAAAGAGAGCGTTTCGCCTGCTGTACTAGACGACGAAATGTTGGCGCTGATATCCACGGATAAGGCTGAAGACAACGTAACCGTTTATACAAAGTTCTACCAAGACGGTGGCCGTTGGCACACGTATCAAGACATTGAAGGCAACATTGTCCCAGGCAGCGAAGGCTCTTGGCCGTTGTCGTCTCCCCCGTTGATTGCTCTGCGGTGGAACCAAGTAGACGCCGAAGATTATGGGCGTGGTTTTTGCGAGCAGCACCTTGGGGACTTATCTAGTCTTGAAAGCTTGTCGGCAAATATCCTCGCAGCCAGTGCAATGGCCAGCAAAATTGTTTACGTTGTTAACCCCAACGGCATAACGGACGTTGACGCACTGGCAAAGGCCGAAAGCGGCCACTTCGTAGCTGGTAACGCTGCGGACGTTTCCGTGATCCAGCAAGACAAAGCACTAGACCTTAGCATCGCGGCTCAAACAGCTAGTCAAATAGAGCAACGGCTTGGCCAAAGCTTTATGCTTTTTGACGCGATTAACCTTGAAGGCCGGGACCGCGTGACGCGGCGTGAGGTTGAACTGCAACAGCAGAACATGGAGCAGAATCTTGGCGGTGTGTTCACGTTGCTTGCCCGTGAGCTACAAGACCCACTTGCCCGTGGCCTTATCTCGCGTCTTGAAAAAAACGGTGAGATTACAAAGACGAACGGCATGGTCATGCCCACGGTCGTCACCGGGACTGCGGCGTTTGGTAGGCAGTATGACCTGCGGAACATGGAAACTCTGATGCAACTTATCGGCGCGCTTGGTGCCGACAAGATTGATACCTATGTCAACATAAGTGAGTTCGTGGACCGAGCAGTGACCGCACTTGGCATCAAGAGCGACAAGCTAATTAAGTCAGGCGAACAGTTGCAACAAGAGCAGCAGGCGCAACAGCAGCAGGTACAGCAGCAGCAGCTTGCGAGCATAGCTCAAAGCGCGGCTCCCCAAGCAGTCAAACAGTTAGCACCTCAAGAGGTAACTTAATGAGCGATAACCAAATGAACCTAGCTTTCCCCGAGCAGGAGAACGCCGGGCCGTCACTAGAAGAACAGGCTGCGGCCATAGATGCTCAAGAAAATCAGCAAGAAACGCCGGAAGACGATACGGCTGCGCGACCGGATTGGTTGCCACAAAAATTTAAAACGCCGGAAGACTTGGCTCGTAGCTACACGGAGCTTGAAAAAAAGCTAGGCCAAAACGCTAAAGCCCAAGAAGAGGCGGTTGAGCAGGCGACAGAGACAGTGGCGCAAGAGGCGGCCACAAACATGGATAGCCTGATTGCAAACGCGGAGACTGAGTTTGTCGAGGCTGGCGGAGCGCTTAGCGATGGGACGTACGAGCAGTTTGAGGCAATGGGTGTGCCCCGCGCTGTCGTTGACCAAGTGCGGGACATGCGTCTTGCCCAAGCAGAACAAACCCGGCAGCAAATTATTGGTGAGTTTGGAGGACAAGACACGGTAGACGCCATGTCTACGTTTGCGGCCTCTAGCTACGACGACGCAATGGTCAGCCGCCTGAACGGGATGCTTGCTAGCAACGACGTGGCAACAGTCCGCATGGCGATGAATCAGATTAAGACCGATTTCCAGTCGCAGGCTCCAGCGCAAGACCCAACACGGCGCGTAACAGGCCGGAGTTTGCCAGCAATTGAAGGCTTCCGCAGTCAGGGAGAAATCATTGAAGCAATTAACGACCCGCGCTATCGCACTGACTCGGCGTATCGTGAGGACGTTGAGCGCCGTATTGGTATGAGCCAGGTTTAACATGACACAGTTACGATTGAGCAATCACGGCTTGGCGCTTGTTGCCTACTACGAAGCGTCTACCAGCATCCAGTTGAGTGACGGCACCACGCCGTTTCCCGGCGGCTACAGCGAAGTGCCTCTTAAGTTTCGTCGCGTGTACATGGACACTCTCGCTGTGCCTAATGTCCTGACCGTTGGGCTAGGCATCACAACGTACGACATCCCCGACTTGGTTGAGGGCGCGGTGTACAGTGAGGATGCCGCTTGGAACATGTTTCGCCGTCACATTGTGGGGTACGAGCAAGCCGTGCGCGAAGCTGTAACTGTGCCGCTGAACCAAAACGAGTTTGACGCTCTAGTTAGCTTTACTTTTAACGTGGGCATCGGCGCTTGGCGCGAATCTACACTCTTGCGTAAGCTCAACAGTAGCGCACGCGCACAGGCAGCGGATGAGTTTGAGCGGTGGGTTTACGCCGGGGGTCGCAAGCTTGCTGGTCTAGAAAACCGGCGTTTGGCAGAGCGAAAGCTTTTTCAGACACCTTGGAAGAACGCCCGGCAAAACGTAGCTGCAAGTCGTACTGTGCAAGCGGCAACGGTGGCAACTATTGTGTCTGGGACTACGGCTTTAGCCCCTGCTATTGGGCCAGCTAACGAGATAGCAGCGTTTGTAAAAAACAATACGTCCTTCGCATTAGTTGCGCTTGCGCTTATTTCGCTGTATTTATTGTACGTTCGCTATGACGATTGGCGCAAAGGCAAACGCTGATGCAAATGATACGAAATCTAATTGCCGCGTTTGGCGCTGGCGTCGCCGTTGCCGTTTACCTCCTAGTTACAACGCGGAGGCAGAGCGCAGCGATAGACAGACAAGTAAGAGGGGCAGAGCTACTTGGTCGTAGAGCTAACGAAGCACGCGAAGAAGCCCGTCGCCTTAATGATGATGCTGTTCGTCAGCGCTTGCGCGCAAACGGATGGTATCGAGAAGATTAGGGAAAGCACGTGCAGCGCATGGCGCTATGTCTACGTGTCACCCTTAGACACACCGCTTACCCAGCGGAGTGCACTAGAGAACAACCTTAGCCGCCAAGCTTATTGCGGCGATTAAGACTGCGGCCCTTCGGGACAACCGCACACAAACACCCCCTACCCACGGCCCGACCCATCGGACAACCGCTACAGTTTTAACGGCCATCTGAAGGAGTCTTTCCATGGCTAATGCTACCCCATCCCATCTCGGTATTCAGAATAGTGCCTCGCACACCGCGTGGTCCTCTGCTTCGTATGCAGACAAAAACGCCCTTTTCCTCAAGGTATTCAGTAATGAAATTCTGGCGACCTTTAACGCTGCAACCGTCCTTAAAGAACGCACACGCGTGCGTACGATTACAGCGGGTAAATCCGCGTCCTTCGCGGCTATTGGCAAGACCGTAGCGGAGTACCACGTGCCTGGCACCGAGCTCCTGGGCAATAATTTCCTGCAAGATGAGGTAGTCGTCACGATTGACGATATGCTAATTGCACACACATTTATCTCAAATTACGAGGATGCAAAAAATCATTATGATGTTCGTGCTGAGTTCTCGACCCAAATGGGCCAGGCACTAGCACAGACCTACGACCGAAATCTCTTCGGGTTGGCAGGGTCGAAAGCTATGAACCCATCAAGTTCTGGTATTGCGGACCAAGGTGTGGCTGAACGCATCAACTTGGACACTGACCAAGCGGGTGCTGGCAACACGACCACCAACACCACCAACGACATCATTGATGGCCTTTACTTGGCTAAGCAAAAGTTTGACGAAAAAAACGTGCAGGGGGAAATCAACTGTTTCGTTTCGCCAAAGGTCTATTACGCGCTGGTGCAAAACGACAAAGTCCTGAACCGTGATTTCCTTACGTCTGGGAATGGTGACTACGCGAACGCCAACATCTTGAAGGTTGCTGGCATGCCTATCATCATGACCAACAACATGGCAGTTAACCACGGAGCTAGCGCAAGCACCGCCAAGTTCCCTGACTTCCAATCCAAATACGGGACCGACATGACCTCTATGCTTGCTCTTTGCATGCACAAAGAGGCGCTGGGTACTGTGCAGCTTATGGGCCTGGTAACTGAGTCCAGCTACGACATTCGTCGCCAAGGCGAACTGGCTGTAGCACGAATGGCTTGCGGTCACGGCATCATCCGCGAGGAAGGTATCATCGGCGTAACCGGCACGTTTGCCTAACGTCGCTTTAGGGTGGGCCTTCGGGCCCACCTTTTTTTCACAGCTAAGGTAGGGACCATGAGCCTCGCTATTATCAGCAGCACCGAGCTTGAAGCCGTCAATGCAATCCTTAACAACATTGGCGAGACCAGCGTAGCTAGCCTGGAAGATGAGACGCTGATTGATGCTCAGATGGCGCGCAGTTTGCTGACGAACGTTAGCCGCGAAGTGCAAACTAAATCTTGGCATTGGAACACAGACATTGAGCGCAAAATGTTGCGCAATAATAAAGGCGAAATCATCCTGCCAACAAACACTATGATGGTTTCCCCGGCGGGTATTGACCGTGACCTTGCGCTAGTCCAGCGCGGCAGGTTTCTTTACGACCGTACTAAGCACACTTACAACTTTGAGAAAGACATAACGGTGGACCTGACCATTGCACTGCCGTTTGACGAAATGCCCGAGTCTGCACGTCGCTTTGTTACGTTGCGCGCAGCGCGCATGTTCCAAGAGCAGACAATTAGCAGCGAAAGTCTCGCGCAAGGTGATCGGATTGATGAGGCTATTGCGTACAGCACAATGATGAACGAGCATTTGCGCGTCGGCAATTTTAGTATGCTGAATGATAGCATCACTACGCGCAGCGTTACATTTCGCCGGGGGGTGTATTAATGCCGTTGATTTCGGACACAATCCCAAATTTAACTGGCGGCGTATCACAGCAAGCAGACAACTTGCGGTACAGCAACACTGCACAAGCGTGTGAAAACGCAATGCTCTCGCCGGTAACAGGTTTGCAGAAACGACAAGCAGCAGAATGGCTTGGAGAGCTACACCCCCACGGCACTACAAGCGACTTGGTGCTGGATGATAGGGCTGCGGTCCACTGGATTGACCGCGACTTAACCGAACACTACGCGCTCGTTTTTGACAGCAACGGTCCCCGCGCTTTTGATGCGGACACGGGAGCGTCAATTGAGTGCATCATTGAAAGCGGCGTGGCTGACTATCTTTTTTCTGATGGGGCGGGAGGTGTCGCGACTGACTTTGCTAGCGCCCTGCGGTTTGCGACAGTTGCCGACACAACCTTTGTGGCTAACCGCAACGTCACAGTTTTGGGATCGACAGACGCAGATTTTTTGCCGCATCATTTTTCTGCCTACCCTCAACTGGCATACGATAGCAAGCGAGGGGGAAGCGGAATTGTTAAGAATAGTGTTACGCACTTCCGTTCTGATGCGACTTATAGCCAAACAACATTTGAGTTTTCGAACCCGAAGTACCCCTCAAACACTTTCCGGCACGCGGTAATAAGTGGGGACGGGACCACCAAAAATGGCCTGTATGTAGAGCATAGTAACGACAACAACTACGAGTACACCAGCAACTTCAAAGTTAAAATGGTGAGTGCCACTGCTTCTATGTCGCCGGGAAACACTTACATAATTGTTGAATCCGGCAAGCTCGAACATGATGACAGCTCTTTACAACAAAATATTATAAGCGGACTTGGGTTAGCAGATGGCAATACTGGTGCGCAAAGCTGGGAGACCTTTAGCGTCGGAAGCTTGCTGACTTCCCGGCATGTGACGACGAAGTTAGGTCCAACTCAATCTTTAGTTAGCAACACCGGCACGTCGTCCACACCTGTAAGGTTTTCTTTTGCAACGTTAGCCTCACAAACGTATGGACCTAATGGTGCAAAGGCCACGTTGTTTGGGCGCACAATCTCACACGACTTGGCAATAGAAAACGGGTACTTGCGCATTAGCGATGACAACGGAGCTAGCTATCGGGCGCTGCGCGTAAACGACAACGCAACTGCTAAGCTATACAGCACTGCTGCTTTGCGCCCTTGGAGCGGCAGTGACGCAGACACCACGGCAGACATTGATTTTGCAAACGTAGACTTAACAGTTACGTCCAACGCTGCGAAGGACGCTACTGCCCAGGCTGTTTGGGATAGCGGGAGCAATTTTGTTGACACACCTAACCAAGACCTTTTTGCGTCAGCGTTTATGCCTTCTTCGTCTGCCCAGCTTGCACTCTTGAATGACATAGTTTGGGTTTTAAGCCATTTTGCTGCGGACGATACTCAAGGGGTCTTTAGCACCAAATACACCACCGCTGCGTATGCCCCTCCTAGCGTTGCTCCTGTAAATGCTGACGGCTTGACGTTTACCACTGTGGCCAGTGGGTCTAATCAAGCCCAAGTGCCTACTTTCCAGGACTTGCCCAGCCTCTCAGGAACAAGCGCTCCGACATCCGGCACAGTTTATCAAGTTGGCGGCACAGCGATTGGCGATGGTGCCTACCATGTGATTGCGTATGCAGACGAACTGTCCACCGATTCCCGCTACATTGAAACGTACAGAGAACCTTTTGTACTGGACGAAGCGACTATGCCTGTAAAAGTGCAAAGGTTGTTTAGCGCAGAGGGCAATCCCCAATTTGTCTTTACGAAGCAAAGCTACGCTCCACGGGTCGCGGGTGACTCCGAGACTAATGTCGTGCCATCTTTTGTTGGCAGCGAAATCAACGACATTTTTGTGCACGCTGGCAGGCTTGGAGTGTTGTCGGGAGAAAACATCAGCCTAAGCGCCACAGACTTTGGCGAGGTCAGCAACTTTTTTCGCGGAACCGTGACGCAACTGCTGGACAACGACAGGGTAGACTTGAACGCCTCAACAGGAGAGGTTGCTAAGCTTAACTTTGCTGTACCATTCGCAAACACTTTGCTGCTCATGTCGGACACGGCGCAGTACAGATTAGTCAGCAGCGGAGCGCTTACCCCGGCAACATCTGTGATTCAACAGACTGGTGCATACGCAACGTCACTGCACGCCCGGCCCCAGCGCGTTGGGAGATCAGTCTTTGCTGCCGTAAACGACACTGAGCGCACAACAGTGCGGGAATTTCGTGCGGACATAGACACTGAAATTCTAGATTCTAATGAAATCACAACACAGGTGCCTAAGTACCTGCCGCCCAACGTTCACAAGCTAGCGTATAGTGCCAAGAAAAACCTGTTGATTGCCCTATCGCATGCAAAAACGAATGAGTTGTGCATATACAATTATTACGACACTTCAACGCAACGCCTGCAAAGTGCGTGGTCTAAATGGGCTTTAGACGCTGATACGCACATTGTTAGCGCGGAAGTAATCGAAGACAATTTGCATCTTATCTGCGCTGTAACTGTGCCAGATTACGTGGGGGCACTAGAGGCGGCAAACGCAACTGGCACAGCGTTTGGCACTACTCAAGAGCGCACACATATGCTGCGCATTCCGCTTAACGAAGTAACGGAGGCTCGTAGCAGCACGTTCCCAGTTCTCGCAGATTTTCGTGTGACGCGCTCTCAGTGTGTTACCGTTGAGGGCTACCGGCAAGGGAGTGTAAATGCTTCTAGCCCTGTCGGATCGTCAGCTTTTAATTTTGCTGCATCACCACTCACCTCAACTAATCTCATAAGCATCCCACTGCCGGATGGGTTGGACTTTTCGGTTGTTGAATTGCCGTACAAAACTACAGCCACAGACGTGCGGACTATCTTCACAGACAGCACCGCGTACGGCATCAGTGCCCCCTTGTTAGCAGCGTTAAATTTTGAGATTAGCAGCACGTCAAGCCAAACGGCATTGGCCGCTGCCACGGGTGCTTTCTTAGCTGCCCCGTCTCAGTCAACCGCAGACGCGATCAACGCAATTGTAGTAAATACTGCAAACACCAAAGTCTTAGTGGTGGGACGGTTGGACGGGGTGTTTGCGACACCTGACGACAATGTTTTGGACAACATCACTACTGCCGTCACTCCTAACTTTGTCATCGGCAGAGCGTACACCCTCTCGTATGAGCAAAGCCCAATCTTTTACAAAACAGGTGAAGCTAACGTTGGCAAAACAGACGCCCGGTTGCAGCTTCGATACTTGACGGTCACGTGCGACGAAACAAGCTCGTTTGACGTAGAGGTTACAGCGTCAGGCCGACAGATGCGCAAGTATGATTACGAAGCGTTTAAGCCAGGCGTGTCTGATTTTACGCTAGGTTCGCGGCGGTTTGCCTCCGAAAGCTTTAGGTTTCCTGTATTCGCGCAAAATCACAACGTCAAGATTGTGCTTAAAAACAGTACAGTTCTGCCCAGCACCTTAACGTCTATCGAGTGGCAAGGGTTTATCAGCCCAAAGGCGGTGCCTGCGCGATGACCTTTAAAATCGTTGAAGCTAAGCTGCACCATGTCAATTACGTTGCTGAAAACTTGCGTGAAGCTGACCGCGTGGAGGCCAGTTACATTAACAAGCACCACACGCCTGTCGAGCAGGTTACGCAAAGCGCCGCCAACAGCAGCATCTTGCTTGCCGGTGAGAGCGACGGCGAGGCGGTTGCGCTTGCTGGCGTAGTGCGTACAGACCAAGACGAAGTAGGCGTGGCTTGGATGGTTACAACTGATTGGGTCTACGACAACGCCACGACTTTTCTGCGCCGCAGCAGTGACGTGCTAGACGAGATGTATAGCGCAGGGGACTGGCTAACTTTTGTCAACCTTGTGCACACCAGCAACATTCTGCACGAACGGTGGCTGACGTGGTTGGGCGCGCACTGGCATCCTAAAATCCAAAAGTTTAATGGAGCGTACTTTCGTGCGTTTTACATGCACCGCGAGGACTTAAAGTATGTGCACCGCAGTAGCTAGTTTTATTGGGCCGGTGATGAATTTGGCTATGGCCGGGCAGCAGGCTCAGCTTGCCGGGCAGCAGCGTGCGTTAGCCGACAAGCAGGCGCAGGTTGAGCGGCAAATGCTGCTTGAGCAATATGCGGCGCAGCAAAAGCAATATGAGACCAACAAGAAGTTGGCGCTCGATAACTACGCACTGCAACAAACGCAGATTGATGAGCAGACTGTCGAGAACGTCAAGGACGTGCAGCGCCAAGCGTTCGACCAATTGATTGCAGCGCGCAACGTGCAAGGAACAACACAAGCCACTAACGCAACGCTTGGTCGGTCTGGCGTGTCAGTTGTCGATACGTTAAGCGCAATTGAAACCGAGAGCGGACGCAACGAAAACCGTTTGGCGGCCAGGAGCAAGGCGATGCGGCGGTACGGCCAAGCACAAAAAGAGCAGGCCAGGTCAGACGCAACTAAGAACATCGCCAGCGTGCTGGAACCTTATATGTCACCCGCAGCAATTGAGGCTATTAACGTGCGTCGGCAAGCTGGCTACATCGGTGCACAGCAAACCCAAATCCAAGCGTTTGGTACAGCCATTGGTGCGGTAAGCGGATTCACTAACGCTTTTAGCAGCATCCAGGGCTTGCAGTCGCAACGCAGCACGATGCAACAATCCAGCGCCATGACAATGACGGGGCTGTCTAATCAGATGCAAGCAAATCAAGCAAACGCCACGATGCGCTCAAGTATCACTGACGTGCAAACGCGCAATCTTCTGAATTATAACCCTTATGGACGGCAAAATTAATGGTTGAGTTTATTCGCCCTGTTAATCCCGGTGCCTCCCCAGTAGCGCAGCGCAATTCTTACTTCCGGCCACAATTGGATGACCGTGAGGCGCGTGCCTTGGGCGAGCTATCTCAGGCATACGGCCAGCTTCGTAGGGCAACAGGGTCACTTGCTGACAGCTACGGCGCTCTTGGGCAGCGGTTTAACCAACTGAGCAGCGCTGTCATGGAGAGTCAGAGGGAGCAGCTTCGCGGCGAACAGCGAAGCCAGCAGCTTGGCATCCAGCAAAAAAGGCTAGACCTGCAAACTCAGCAGAATGCCTTTAGCTTACAAGCCCAAAGAGAGCAGTTGCAGCTAGCAACGTTACGCGCCGACGAAGCCGAGTTGCAGGATATTCTTAGCGCGGTGGAAGACTACGCGGTCTCTCAAGCGTCTAATAATGGCGCAAGCTTTGCACTAGGCGAAAGCGTTTTTGCAGGCTTAGGCAGCTTCCCGGTCGTCACTGATGACGTGTCACAAGGTGGGGTAACGGTGCACAACGCAGATGTAGACCCCGAAACCCTTGCAGCAATCGAGCAGGCCGGTCGCATCAGTGGCGCAAACTACACTGTCACGCCAGCGCTAGGCCGCACAAAAACTCAGTTGTCTGAGATTGGTGTGCAAACAGACGCAGACTTGCATCTTAACAATCCGGCGCTAACGCCTTGGATTAGCGGCGCGACCGATGAAGTCAAACAGCGTGCGCTGGAAGTTTTTGGCGCTGACGTAGCCGCCGGAGATACGCCTGCGTTCGAAAGCATGGAAGACGGCGTTCGGTACTTGGGGTTTTGGGCAAGCCACAACGGGGTAGCGGAGGGATCGGTAGACCAAGCGCTGCGCCGCTGGTTTGACCTTTCACCAACTGGGCCTGTCGAAAACACCGCGTTCGCTGACGACGAAAGCCGTGTTGCCGCTGTGCAAGGCTATCAGTCCCGCTTGCAAGTTTTGGCGCAGCTTGGATTGTCGCCTGACACTTCCTTATCTGACCCCGCCGTGAAAAGCCTTTTTGTGCAGGGAGTGGTACAGATCGAGCTTGGTGTTGAAAAGTTGCCGGATACACCGTGGGGCCAGCTTTTTAGCGAGGGGCAGTCGGCGTACAAGACGGGCAAACTGGTGCGCAACACTGCTGGCACCGCCGAGATTTTTGCTGGTAGTCGTGAAGACTACGCGCTGCAACCTGGGCAAACACGTATTAGCCTAGACTTTAACAGCACACCTGGCGGCACTGGCGCGCTAGTCGTTATTCCAAAAGGTGCGACGCCGCAGCAAAGCAAGTCCGCAAAGGCTTACGTCGATGGTGTGCAAAAGCTTTTTCAAGACTTTGGATACGAGGGGTACACATTAAGCCAGGGGGATGGCATCCAAGTTAGCGGCGACGGTGCCCGTGGGCTAAGCGACACGATTCACACGGAGCCGTTTTTCATTGAAGACCCACAGGCGGCAGAAATTTTCATGCAGCCAGAGTTCCAAAAACGTTACTCCAACTTGCTCATGCGAACGTTGGGTGCAATCGATGGTGCCGTTATTATGGCTCCCCACGAAGCATCCGCACAAGGCGCAGTGCTAAATGTGAACGGGGCGTCAATTACAGAACGTGAGTTTGCGCTGAAAACCCTAATACCTGCCTTACAAGACATTGCGAAAGAGGGGCTACCCGGCAACAAAATTAATATTGCGGCGGACAACGGTGTTCGCCCGTTAGCTCTGGATGGCAGTGACGCGGACGGCAACATTGCTGTCCAAGCTTTGCAAGGGTACGGCGTACCTATTAATGGCGGCGAGTCTAGTGACGCTATGACCGTGGGATTTACAGACGATGTAGTGAGTTCTGCTCTACAAAATGCTTTGGGTGCAGACTACACGGAATGGTTTGAAACTGACGGTGCTGCTGACGCAGCCGTGAGTGCAGTACAGGCAGCAGGCTCAGCGCTGCGCAATGAAATAAACATGTATCGCCGCACTATTGAAGAAAAAACCGGACGCCAGATTGACGAAAAAACTTTGCGCAGCTTGCCTCAAGTGCAACGTGCGCAACAGCGCTTCTACGAACTGTTTGACGCTGCGCAAACTGACTTGCTTACAAGCGCAATTGAAGACGAAACTTCATCGATCAAGCTAGAGTTAGACTTAGCGGAAGAAACAAAAATTGTCCCGTTTTTTGAGCGCATGGAAAGTTCGGATTTTAACCGCGCAGTTGCACAGCATGGCGGTTCGCCCATTGAGTTTTACAAGGCTGTTGTAGCCGCTGAAAGCGGCTTAGGGATCGACCAGATTCAAGCAACTCTGGAGAACGGTGACTTTACAAAGCTTGCTTCGTGGACAGCCTTTACGCAAAAAATTGAAACGTCCGGCCAAATGGCCAAAGACAACTACGCAATACAAGCTGTGCAGTTAGACGTAACCACAGCTTTGCGGCAGGGCGGGTCAGCATCGGAGGTGTTGCTGCGGCAGTCGCAAGGTAGTCGCAACCTTTATGTCAAAGACTTAATGTCCAGCCTAACAGCCCTAAGTGCATTAAGCGAAAACAGTTCCCTCAATCCCGCGCAGTTAAAAACTTTTACGGGCGAGCTTGAGACGTTAACGGAGTTGCTTAGTAACACCACGCTAAGTGATGCACTTTCTCGGACCAAAGCTTCCGGCGGCAACAAGGGCACGTTGCTGCAAGAAGCAATCGACGTGGCAAATACTGTCAAGGACTATCAAGAGAAGGCGTTTTACGAAAACACAAATCAGCAAACAGTTACTAATATAATTAATTCTGACGGCGCACTCCCGCTTACCAAGGTGACTTGGGAACGCGGCGCGGACGGTAACTACCGTGAAGTTATTAGCAGTGACTTATCCGGGGAAAAAGCTGCACGGACAGAGCTTTTGACAAAAGCATCAGCAGCCGCGTTTGCTACTGGCGACGCGTCAAAACTAATCCCAGTGTTTGAACAGTCCGACACGTGGGAGATGAAGGATTTTGGAACAGCTCTGCTTCAGCAAATACAAGCGGACCCCGACGATGCAGACGGGCTGGGCCGAAGCGAAGTTGGGCAGTTTAATATGGTGATGGATGCTGCGCTTGCGGCTGGCGTGGACATTGCTAGCGCGTTTGAAGGCGAACCGATTGCTGTGTTTGCTGCGTCTATGTCACAGCGAGACAACATCAACCCAGCGCAAGCTGCAATGCAAATTAGCCAGGTGGTTTCTGGCGCGTATGACACCACGACTGTTAAGTACATCGCCTCAGAAATGCCGATTGCTGGCGTCTCTCCTAACCTGGCGGGGCTAATTCGTTTGGACGTAATGCTTAAAGCACAAGACGCTGGATTAGCGGGAGCAGGTGCCGAAACGAAAACCCAGCTTCAAAAACTAGCTAACGACTCAGTAAACAATCTATTCAAAACCACGTTGGTAGACGTGGCGTACGTTGAAGGTGTTGGCGGTGCGTCTAACGTTAAAGCACGCATTATCAATCAAAATCGCAACGCTTTTTCTGGTGTGTCAAACGCCGTCAAAGGTTTTACTGAGCTTGTGACCGGCCCAGCGGACTCACCAGAGGCAAACACCGTGCGGATTGCCGCTGCGATTATGGCAGAGCAGTACAGTGGCATACTTGAGGAAGCTAACGCCAAGGGCGACATAAGCGAAATCTTGGGCAGCTTGGTGTGCGCGCCCGATTCTTGCTTCCTTGCAGAAGGCTCTGACAGTTTTGCAGCACGAACTGTGCTTGCGAACGGGAAAGAAGGGACGCCAGGTGTTGTTGCGTTTAGCGGGTTTAACCTTGAAGACGCAGGCTCCAAACCTGTTACGATTCAAACGCAAGACGGTGCTAGCGCTGCTGGCTGGCTGCTAAACACGGAGACCAGTTTTGACAAAAACTACACGCAGGGCTTGCAGGCTACTGTGCGGCTGTCAAACCAAAAAACTGTAACGTTTGACGTGGACCCCAGCCAACTTCAAGCACAGTTAGGCGCACGGGCCGCTAATCAAGTTATGGGCAATGGGCCGCTGAATAGCACAATGGTGCAAACTGCGCTGATTGGTGCGATGCGCGGCGTCGAAGGTTCGTCCGCTATCGCGTACACAATAACCGAAGATACATTGCGTAGCTCGTACAACGTACCGGATGGTCTCGAAATCGAAAGCGTAGACTTCAGTTACGCATACGCGTTGGGCAGTGACACAGCAGGCTTTGCAGTGAGCAGGGCGCTGATTGACGAGGCTTTACTTAATGGTCAAACACAAAGGGTCAGCCAATGACGTGGGTTAGCACTTACGGTTACAATAGCCAGCCAAATGATGCGGGTGTAGTTGGTGGTTTTGCGAAGTCCGTGCAGTACGGAACAACCGCTAATGTCGTGCGCGCAATGAACGTTGGGCAGCAGCAAAACTTTACGCAGCGCTTAGTGGCTCAGCGCTCTAACCCCTTCGCACAACCCGCTGATGAGACTGACGACATCTACAGTGTGGCGGCGAGCGTGGCATCTGACCTTAGCCTAACACCGATGCAGTTTAGCGAGCTTCGCCGGGATGCGCGTTACTTGGCAAACGGTAAGTATGCGTCTTTTGACCAAGATGTTCGTGACCAGGGGGCTTTTATTGCAAAGCGCGACAAAACCCTAGAGGGTGCCGGTGTTGCCGCAACCCTGCTTGCTGGGGTGTTAGACCCGGTGGACCTAAGCGTGGCCGTTGCTACAGGCGGCACAGTGGGTGTGCTGTCAAAAGGTGCGCGCCTGGCAAAATCCACTTCAGTAATTGCGCAGCGTCCTTTTGCCAGCGGTTTCGTTGCTGAAGGTGGCGTTGAAGCTGCGATGCAGCCCTTACGCGGAACACTTAGTGGTCGAAACGAGGTTGACCCCACAAGCATCATTGCCGCTGGGTTGTTTGGTGGCGTGGGTAGCAGCTTGATTGCAGGGTCTACAAGCAAGCAACTTCGGAACATTGAAGCAGTAGCCGCTCTTAACCCTAGCGAGCGCAACGTTTTGCGCTTGGTTAACAGCGCGAGCGCAGGCGATGCAGCAACGCAGCCGGTGCGGGTATTTGGGCAAGATTCCATATTAGGTAATGTTTACGAATGGCTAAGCCCACGACGCAGCGCGCAAATGAGCAAGCTAAGCGAGGTCAACGAAACAGCGCGCTTGCTCGGGGGCATCCTGCAAGAAAACACTGACGGCAAGATTAGTGCTGGCGCGCCAGAGTTTGAAGCAGAGGTCCGCTTGTTTGATGCGGAGGACGCACAAGGATTGGCTATTCTGCACCAAACTATTATGGGTGCACTTGAGGACACACCAGTGTCAGTAGACCAAATGCTAGTCGCCGTAGAACGCTACCGCCGATTCCGAAACGCTGGCAAAGAAATTACAGCCGACGACTTGCGCTTAGATGCAGAAGTGTTTGCAAAGTTGCGGCCGCAGATTGACGAAATTGCGCAGACCCTTGACCAGTTTTACGACCAAAAACGTGCGCAAATGGTCGAGAGCAATATCTACCAAAGTGACATTCTTACCGAACTGTCAGGCGCTACTTATAATAAAAGAGCGTTTAACTACCGGAACATTGTTGCCTTGGGCAATATTCTTGAAGACAAAAAAATGCACAAGTTTGTTGCTGCTGCGATTGTCGCTAAGCAAGGCTTGCCCAAGGAGTACATTGCGCGCAAGGCAGCGCTTGGTGAGGTGCAGTTAGACGGCATCCGCATTGATGACTTTGGCGACGGGGCCACAATTGAATTTAAGACCGCGTTTATCCTGCGCGAGTACGACGCTGCTGTTACCGCCAAAGCCAAGCGCTATATGGATAAGCTTGGTGCAGCGTACTATGACAATGTTAAAGGCCGACTAAACGGTGCACGCGACGGACGCTCTGATTACTTTACATCAGACGATCTTGAGGAAGAGATTGTCCAAGCGTTAATGCGCGATTTTAACGCGGGTGCGACGGACGTGGAAGCGGCTGAAATGGCAGAGCTTGTGACAAGCATTCTCGTGCGGAAGACGCGGCCTGACAGCAAAAGACCTGACGCAGATTTTTTGAACAGCAAGCTTGCACTAGATGACACCTTTAGCATGTCCCTTAAGGAGCTAGGGTTTGACGACGCAGACGTAGCAAGACTATCCGTAGGGCTAGATGACGCGTTAGGTAGTCAGCGGATCAGCAAAGGCGACCGTATAAGCTTTGAAGATTTAATCATAAGTGACGCTGTAAATTTGGCCAATTCCGCACGCTGGGGAGCCAATAGGCTTAGTGTGCTAGGCAAGCGGGGCATCCTCAAAGACGACGACACTGTTGCTACCAAAGTGCGCCGGATGCGTAAGCAATTTGAAGACTACAAAGAAAAAGCAAAAAAGCGTGGGACTAGCGTTAAGACGATTGAGCGGGAAAAGCACCGCGTCAATCGTGGCATCTTTGACCTTATGACTTCGGCGGGGCGCAACCCGAACAGAGCGTACGACGAAATGATTGACGTGGACCCTGTAACCCGCAGTCAAGTTGCAAGCTTTGATTCAGCCTTTGGCCAGATAACAAATGGCGCACGCAACCTGACAACGGCAGTTTTTCTGCCCCAAGTTTTGTTTGCGCAAATACCGGAGTTTGTCCAAGTGCTGTCCACAGTGGGTGGGGGCAATGTGCGCTTCTGGAACGAAAACTTTAACATCATCAACGACCTGCGCAGGGCGTCGAAGAGCGGCAGGTTTGATACGCAGACCGCCGAAGACATGGTGTACGTTGCCGGGATTGACCCAACAAACAGCATGTTCCGCTTTGACCGGCCAGACTTAAACATGCGCGCTGAAGGCAATTCCCTGGCAGCAAAATTCTACAACTTTTCGGGCGCAGTGCGAGATAAAATGATGGGCCTCAATTTGCTGAAGCCAATCACGATGCAAATGCGTGCTTTAACATATCGACGCAGCGTGGCCAACTTGTACAAATCGGCGAACGGTGAGGCCACGCCTTTTGATGAGTACGACCTAGCCGTGGTCATGAACCTCCCCGAAGGGCCACAGCGTGACTTAGCCTTTGATCTGATTAAACGATTTGCTGAAGTGGACGCTGACACAGGTGCGGTGCGTAGCTTGCGGACAGACCTTTGGCATGACGTAGGTGAGTCTGCGTCATTGCTTGCCGATGACTTAGAGCTGCGCTTGAACGAATTTGCGCACCGATTAGTCCAAGAAAGCAGCATGGGTATGTCTCCCGCGATGCTGCAAGGTGGACTCATGAAATACTTTACCCAGTTTATGACGTACAGCCTTAACGCTTTTGAAAAGCAAGCCGTGCCGCTGAACGCCAGGGTGCGCAGTGGAAACGCTGAGAAAGCCCGTATGATCCTTTATGGGGGATTAGGGGCGAGCATGATGATGTACCTAAGCAAGTTGTACCTAAGCACTTTAGGAATGAGTGAGACTAAGCGCCGAGAGCGTTTTGAAAAGGGGTTGGCTCCTTCCCGTGTCGCTCAAATGAGCATTAGCTACATTCCAGCAATGGCAGCGCCTATGACTTTTATTGCTCCCATGCTCCAAATCATGAGCAACGCGGGGCAAGAAACACAGCTTAGCCGTGGGGCGATTCCAACTGCGCCCACCCTCCAAGCCGCCACCGGGCTACTTGATAGCATGCAAGGTGCAAAGCGCTTGCTGACTGGCGATCCCACAGAGTATTCGACCACGCAATTGATGCGGTATATAAGTATGGGGGCAAGTCAGCTTCCGTACGTCGTGCCTTTCACAAATTCAGCAGCCGCAGGTCTCGCGGGTGAGCCAGCTACCTATGGCTTTGGAGCTATGACACCGAAGGACGAAGGACAGTAATATGGCCTATACACCAAACACGTACAGTACGGACGGCAGCGTTCGTGATTTTAACATAACCTTCCCGTTCCTTCGGGAATCCGACGTGCGCGTAACTGTATTCGATAGCGCAGGTAATGAGCTCACGGAAGCAGCGGACTATGATGTAGCCGTGCAGAAACCGGACGCGTCGTTTCAGATACGCTTAGTGCAAAACGGAACGATTAATAACCTTGGTGGTGGGACAGCACTTGCGGCTGGAAGCACAGTTACAATTAGCCGCGCTACAGACATTTCGTCTCTTGTCACAGTGTTCCAGGACGGCGCGTCGCTGCGAGCAGACGACATTAACGCGCTCATTACGCAGATTAACTTTGCGCTTGCTGAGTTTGGCCAGAACACTACGTCTGCCTTGGGCAAAAACATTACTCAAACAGCGTGGGACGCGACAAGCCTGCGCATCACGAACCTCGCGCAGCCCACCGCAAACAACGACGCTGTGCGCAAAGTCGATGTAGACAGCGGCATTGGGCCAGCCATCACGACCGTGGCCGGAATCGCGAGCGACGTGACAAGCGTGGCGAGCGGCACGGATACCAGCGGCAGACTGCACCGCCTCAACATCGAGGACGTGGCTGACGACTTAAACCTTGGCGTGAACAGTGACATTACGACAGTTGCGACCGACATTCGCACCGGTGGTAACAACCACGTTCAAGCCGTCAGCAACAGCATCGCAAACGTGGACATCCTCTCCGGCAACGACACGGATGGCACGGCGCATCTGGTCAACATAGAGACTGTTGCGGAAGACCTGACTGGCACCAACACTATCGGCACAGTCGCGGGGTCCATCGCGAACGTCAACACACTGGCAGGCAACGATGCAGGCGGCACAGCCCACCTCACGAACATCAGCGGCCTCGCGCCTCAAGCCACTAACATCGGTACGCTAGCGACTGGCACTGATAGCGGAGGCACTGCGTACCTGACGCATCTTGCTAACGCGGCGACAAACGCGGCAGCAGCGAACGCGGCGCTTGAGGCGTTCAACAGAACGTACCTCGGAGCCTACAGCGCGGACCCTACGGTGGACGGTAACGGAGACGCGCTGACTGACGGCGACCTGTACTTCAACAGCGCGACAAACAATCTGAAGTTCTACGACGCGGGTAACGGCGTGTGGATCACGCTCAACAATGCCGTCCAAGTTAACTCGGCTGCGACGCTCAGCGCGGTCGGCGACGCAAACTTTGGCACACTGGCTGAAGACGACTTCATTGTTCGCGACGGCAGCAACCCGGCCAAGTGGGTAAACAAGACGCCTGCCCAGTCGCGCTCAGCATTGGGGCTTGGCACGGCGGCAGTGCAAAACGTAGACGCCTTCGCGACAGGCGCAGAAGGCAACCTAGCATCCTCCGCGCTGCAACCAAACGCAGCAGCAGACTTTGGGTCGCACGCTATCAAGTACAGCAATGTTTATAGCACCCTTTCTGACCTGCAAGCCGTAAGTGCCAGCACCTACCACGGCATGTTCGCGCACGTTCATGCGACAGGCAAAGGCTACTTTGCTCACGCGGGTAACTGGGTGGAACTAGCAAATCAAACTGACGTTAGCGACAAGGCCACTTCAGGCTTCGCCATCGCAATGTCCATAGTGTTTTAAAGATAGGAATCAAACATGCCGAACATTACCAAAGTCACCAGTCTGCAAGGCGAGACCGTCAACGGACAGGCCACGACAACGACAGCCTACAGCCTTAGCGGTGTGGCTGACGACACGGGCACCCCTCTCTACACCACGCTGAAAACCAACCTGCTGCTGGTGGCTAACCCGCACGCCAGCACAGACGCAGTCGCAACCATTAGCTTTACCCCAAACGGCGGCGCGGCGCGCAATCTTGCAGTCGTCACCATCCCTGCACAGGCCTCGCTCGATGTGCTGAGCGGCCCACTCTACGTCAACGCAAGTGACGCCCTAGGAGTAGCAGTCACCGGCACTAACGTGGACGTGACGGTTAGCTACGAGAAGTTGATGAACAGCGAGGACTAGCAACCATGGGACGCAAACATCAGTTCATCGGCGGAATCATCGGGGCCAGTCCGTTAGCGCCTCCACCCTCAATCGACGTTTTAGTCGTAGGTGGCGGCTCGGCTCGGACACGCCTTCTTGGGGCTGTGTCCTACGCGAGCGGCGGTAACGGGGGTTCTGTGGTCCGCAGGACTTCTTTCAGTGCTGAGTTGGATGCTGTTTACGCCGTCACTATCGGTGCAGGGGCCACTTCACTTAACGGCACCTCTAATATCGGCAATCACCTTAATGCGGACGGAGGTTCCACGAGTTTTGGGACGCTTACGGCTGCTGGGGGCGTTGGGTTATACTCAAACCACTTAGCCAATGCAAATTACACCAACAAGACCAGCGCCGACATTGACGGTGTGGTCAGCTCTTACAGCGCAGCGGCAGACGGGGGGTCGCTAAATACACGGGGTGCAAGAGGCTCAGGTGCTGGGGGTTCAGCGACAGGGTCTGTGCCGGGGGCGGCATACGGATATTCGGTAAACGGTACGGACGTGAACACCAACATCAGCGCGGGTGGGAACTGGAGCACATACGGATCCACCGCCAGCTCGGTATCCACCAGTGGCACACCTTATGGCCGTGGCGGGCAAGGGGGTCACAACGTCGCCTGTCCCGGCGGAGACGGGGTTGTTTACGTCGCGTATCCTACCTCTTCGATCAGCTCTTATGTCTGGACTGGTGCCACCTCCGACCTGACGCCAATAACGTCGGTTGCTGATTACACCGTCCTACGGATCACCGGAGACGGCAACTTTAGTGTGGCCGCATAGGAGAGCGATATGACAAAAGACATAATCACAAGCGGCGTCTTCAGCCTCGGGTCACTCGGCGGTGACGGGGCTTCAACCACACGTCCAACACGGCGCTGGGGTGGGATCACCGGGCGGTCTCTGGTGGATACCTCGACCGACATCGAGTACATCATCGTCGGCGGAGGCGGTGGTGGCGGTGGCTATCACGGCGCTGGCGGCGGTGGCGGCGGCGTACTGTATGGCACGGCAACGCCCACTACATCATTTGCACTAACTGTTGGTGATGGCGGTGCTCGCAACGCTAATGGCGGAGACTCTGAGGCGCTTGGTCTGACTGCGATTGGGGGCGGTTCTGGTGGCGCAGGATCTGACAGCGGCGGCGATGGTGGCTCAGGCGGCGGTCGTGGCGGCTGGACTGGTAGTTTTTCAATCGGCCTCGGGACTGCTGGCCAAGGCTATAATGGCGGTGATTTTATCCAAGTTATTGCCAGTCCACCCGCTGGCGTAGGCGGCGGCGGCGGCGGTGCTGGTGGCGTAGGCGTCGATGCAGGGTCCAATCGGGCTGGCTCAGGGGGCATCGGCCTAACAAACGCATTCCTAAACACGCTGCAATACGGCCAGTATTCTGGCGGAAACTACTACGTCGCTGGCGGCGGCGGTGCTGGTGGTTGGCAAAGTGAGAGCGTTTTGCAAGGTAATGGCGGCGTTGGTGGTGGCGGTCGAGGCGGCTACGGCAGCAGCACCAACTACCAAAGCGGCACCAACGGCTTTGGCGGCGGCGGTGGCGGCAAGCAGCAGAATACAAGCGTATCTGGTGCAGGGTCCGGTGGCTCAGGCGTTGTAATCCTGCGCTACCCAAGCACCGCTACGCTAAGCATCCCCTCAAGCTTAACTTACACGCATGATGACACGACAGTCGCAGGATTTACGATCACCACATTCACAGGTGGCACTGGTACTGTAGAGGTGGCATCCGGCGGCCTCCAAACGACCGGCGTGATGAGCCTCGCCGAACACTACCAAACAAAAATCTAAGGAAATCAATATGTTAGACACGACGAAAAACTGGTACGCTAGCAAGACAGTATGGGCCGTACTGGTCATGCTGGGAAGCGTCGCGGCGCGCAACGCCGGGATCGACCTCGGGCCTTTTGAGGACGAGATCAGCGGCCTGATTCTGGATGGCGTCGCGCTTGTCGCTGGGGCTGTGGGCCTGTGGGGTCGCGTGGTTGCGACTACTAAGCTGACCGGCTAACGGAGATGACCGACGTGACTGAAGAAGAAATTGCAACAATCGCAAGGAATGCAGCGACGCAAGCAGTTGAGGAAACTCTGCGTCGATTGAATCTTAACGATGACGAAAGTGGGCAAGACGTGCACGATTTACGCGAGCTACTTTCGTCCTGGCGCAGCGCAAAGCGAACTATGTGGACGACCGTTGTTCGCAGCTTCACGCTGTTTGCTTTGGGCGCAATTGCTTTGGGCGTCGTTATGCAATTTCGCAAGAATCTAGGAGACTAAAATGACAGACAGTACCGAGCATCTGCAAGAGTTGCACAGCGCTTTGGCTAGTGATCTTCTTGCGCGTATTCAATCCGGCGAGGCTACCGCGCAAGAACTAAGCGTGGCTGTTAAGTTTCTTAAAGACAATCACATAGAAGCAATAGCTACACCGGATAACGATCTTGGGAAACTAATGGCCCACGCCCCAATCTTTGACGACGACGGCCCTGCAACATTTAATTAGGATTTTACCATGAGCCTTTACAAAAACATCAATGCTCGAAAAAAAGCTGGCACAAGCCGCAGTAAAAAAGACAGCACGGTGTCTGCTAAATCTTACAAGCAGATGAAAAACAAAACCGGCGGTTTTCGCAAAAAGTAAAACCCCGCGCCTGGGTGGAAGCGCGGGGTCAACTAGGGAGGAGGAAGCGACAAAACAAACCGTGTGGGAGAACACAACTTTTTAAGCGAGGCCTCTTAATAAACGTACGAAAGCGCATGAGATTTGTCAACGGATGTATTCAAAAAAGATTTTCGCAAGTTCCTCTGGCTTGTTTGGCAGCACATTGGTTTGCCCGACCCAACGCCAGTCCAGTACGACATAGCGAATTACATTCAGGGCGGGCCGAAGCGAAGCATTATTCAAGCGTTTAGAGGTGTCGGCAAATCATACGTAACAAGCGCCTACTCTGCGTGGATTTGGCTTAATGATCCTAACGCTAAGGTATTAGTTGTATCCGCAAGCAAAGAGCGCAGCGACGCCTTCTCCACGTTTACTCAGCGCATTATCTCAGAGCTACCTATTACGCAGCATTTGCAGCCGAGTATCGAGCAGCGAAACAGCAAGGTTGCCTTTGATGTTGGCCCCGCGACTGCAAGCCACGCACCTAGCTGTAAGTCTGTAGGCATCACGGGCACTATCACCGGGTCACGCTGCGATTACTTAATTGCAGATGACGTAGAGGTTCCGAACAACAGCGCGACGCAACTGATGCGCGACAAACTCAGCGAGCTAGTCAAAGAGTTTGACTCAGTGCTTTCGCCAGGTGGCCGCATCATATACCTGGGCACGCCGCAAACAGAAGACAGCTTGTACACGCGGCTGCAAGAACGCGGCTATAGCACGCGGATTTGGCCTGCGTTGAAGCCTAGTGAGAACGAGGAAGTTGGCTACGGTGGCACGCTTGCGCCGTACATCAGTCAGCTTGACGCCCCCGCTGGTAGCACCGTGGACCCGCATCGTTTCTCCGAGACAGACCTGGCCGAACGACAAGCAAGCTACGGTAAAGCCGGGTTTGCCTTACAGTTCCAACTCAGTACAAGCATGTCGGATGCTGATCGTTATCCGCTAAAGATGCGCGATGTTCTTTTCATGCCGCTTGACCCCGAGACAGCGCCAATGAGTCTGACGTGGGGTCCGATTGACGACCGCATGATACGACACGTGCCGAACGTGGGAATGAAAGGTGACGGCATGTACGAGCCTATGGCCGTCAGCACAGTCACCAGCCCGTATACCGGAAGCGTCATGGCGATTGACCCCAGCGGACGCGGCGCTGACGAAACCGGATACGCCGTCGTCAAGATGCTTAACGGCTACCTGTTCGTTCACGAATGCGGTGGGCTCAAAGGTGGTTACGACGAAGAGACTTTGGGCATCCTGGCAAGCATTGCAGAACGCAATAAGGTCAACGCGGTCATCACTGAGTCCAACTTTGGTGACGGCATGTTTACCGAACTGTTCCGCCCGGTGCTTCATCGTTCTCACAAATGCTTGGTCGAAGAGGTACGACACAGCAAACAGAAAGAGCGCCGCATGATTGACACCTTGGAGCCGGTCATGATGCGCCACAAACTTGTAGTGGACCCGAAGGTGGTCGAGACGGATTACCGCTCAGCTAACGCGTATGAGGCCACTCAAAGATTAAGCAAGATGCTCATCTACCAGATGACGCGATTGACCTCCGAGCGAGGCGCACTGCGGCACGATGATAGAATCGACGCGCTTAGCATCGCAGTGGCGTACTGGTCCGAACAGATGGCGGTGGATGAAGCAAAAGGTATAGCCCGTCAGAAACAAGAAGCTTTAGACAACGAGCTACGCAGCTTCATAAAGCTAGCGGGGAAACACGCGCCCCGGCCACGCTGGGTGGATACCTCTAGGTAAACATGGAGATTCTACAGACGTAGTGAGAACACGACGCTTATGCAGGCGAAGCAAAAGCTTGGCGATTGCGCACTGAAAGTCGTGCCAAAGAAACGAACATAAAAGAGCAGACCTTAAGGCTTAAGCTCTTAGTTTATACTTAGTGATTAAGCTTTATGTTTTATAAGGATTTTCTTTGGCTAGACTTTCAGTGCGCAATCGTCACGTTCTAGCTACGCCTGTATTACGCCAAGCTCCTGCTACGCCTGCACAAATCGCCATGTGCTTAAACTCGGGCAGAAGCTCTAAGTACCGGGGGTCAAACTAGGCGATTCTCGCGCTCATGTCAAATCGCTTTTGATACAAAAATGTGAACGCTAGTTCTAAGAGAGCGGCGCGTCGTGACCCCCCTCTGCCCCCCTGTTTGCCTCTTGTTTTGCCCACGTCCCACGAATAAACCTAGCGATTACAGCACGGTAACACGCATTGTTAGTGCGTTGTGCATGCCGTGGGGCACGATATGGGCACCTAGACGCATACAATAGTACGTAAGTGTTAGCGCGGGCCCCATGTCCACATTCACGTTAACCTGGGCGCTTGCCTGGGGCGTACCTGGTCAGTGTGTCGTATGCGTACCCGCATGTTTTCTCTCACGTTAACGATTGACTTAACGCAAATAAGAAAATAAGGAAGCTAACAGCGGGGGCGCAATCGGTGCGTTCACGCATTTAACCAATAGGGAGAAACACAATGTCACAGCAATGCACGGGGGGAAGCATAATGGTTTACGAAATGAAGCTGAAGCTACGCCATGCCGCTAGGCACGATTATGTAGACTACATGCGACGCGAGTTTGCGCGGTATGGGTTTACGCGTTCGCCACTTACAAATAGTCAAATAGTGCACTGCTGGCGTGCGGGTCTAGACTTTGAGCGCTGTCATGGCGTGGGCTGTGACGTGAACAGCGGGTACACGTTTTGGCGTGCCGTTGAAGTGAACGGGGGGCAAGCGTAATGTTGAACCCAGACAATAGAGACTTTGCGCTTGCGCTTGTGCAAGACGAAGGTTTCGACACAGAAGCAATGCTGATTGCGTGCCTTGTTTATATGTCTAACGACGATGTGGGCGACATGTTGCACAGCAACGAGTACCCCACGCCAGACGACGAGGGGTGCAGTGATGCCTACGATGCACAAGCTTAGCAACTATCGCACAACGTGGTTCGCTGAAGGCACCACGGGGGGCGTGACGTACGCAGAAACACAGATTGTTTCGTGGACGCAAGACACAGTGACGCTGAACAGTGGCGGCTATGAGACTGTCACGACAAAGCGCAAAATGAACCAAGCGTCTAATCAATTCGCGCTTGGCTTTGGCGTCTATCAGCGCAAAGACAAATGGTACGTGGACGATGCACAAGGAAACGTGCACGAATTCCACGATGGAATTACCTTGCGTCGCTAATTGCGTGCGTGGTCGTACCTGTTGCGGCCACGCGCTTAATCACTAGGGAGAACGATAAA
>Ga0181394_1000058_pt1 | contig 38999 bp, 75 predicted proteins | sample 17SPOviralmetaG_FD_130123 | JGI IMG/M metagenome (GOLD analysis project Ga0181394, IMG submission 130123) | Marine viral communities from the oligotrophic San Pedro Time Series (SPOT) site, San Pedro Channel, CA, USA - 17 SPOT_SRF_2010-11-23 | ecosystem: Environmental > Aquatic > Marine > Strait...
ATGAATGGTACGTTAAGATCATGGATTCATTTTATTGAGTTAAGATCTTCAAATGGAACACAAAAAGAACATCAACAGGTTGCATTTGCTTGTGCTAAAGTGATAAAAGAAATATTCCCTAATATAAGATAATGGAACTACCACCTAAAAAAGGCTATCATAGACATCACAAAGTACCTAAGTTTTTAGGTGGTACTGACGAGGCTTCGAACCTTGTTTACTTAACTCCATACGAACACGCTATGGAGCATAAAAAACTTTTCGAAATACACAATCGAAAAGAAGACGCCGGCGCATATAATATGATTATGGCCCAAAGTGTTACAAAAAACTTCACAAAATTAACTGTTACATAAATATCACATTTTATCGTATTTTTTAGATAAAACGCACTTATTTTCATTTAAAGCGAAAATAAGCATGTACATCTATGATAATATGAGGTAGGATGGTATCAAGATAAAAAAATAACGGAGAAAAAATGTTAACACTTAAGCAAACAATGGCATTCATGGCGGAATCACCATATACAGGTGACGCTCAAGGAAATCTATTCAAGTCTTCATGGGCTGTTAATGAAGGTTTCAAAGAACTTTCAGATAAGCTTGATGACCTAATACCTTTACAAGGTCGAGTTGAATCGCCAATGTCTAAGAACAAAGCTCTCGAAAAGTTTAGAGTTGCTTCAAACTTAGTTCACGATCTTTTTAACAATGGTCTTGGAAATAGAAGATCACATTTTCAAGGTTTCTTCGGTTGGGCACCTCACACACGAGGCGGAATGACTAACAATCAGTTTGATCAAGCTGAGAGAAAGCTCGAGCCAGTTATAACTCGAATAATAATAGAAGCTGCTAAAGAACAAGGAATAAAGTAATGATAGTAAAAGATCACATAGGAAATTTATTTGGCGAAGCAGACTTCGTAAAAAGAGCCATAAAGCTGATGGGTGAGGGTGACTTTGAACTAGCTCATCACCAATTAAGAGAATTACTTGAAATAAAAAATGATAAGATAAATGAAGCATTAAAAGGAGAAAATGTATAATGAGAAAAGATTTAGCAGATATGGTAGTTATGATTTCGCAGACTACTGATAAATACGATTTACAAATTTTAAACGAGAGGATTGCAACGCAATTCAAATACTTACAACAGCTTGAAGCTAAAAAGGCCAAGATAAAACTTAAAGTTGGTCAAGAAGTTTCTTTCTGGTCAAAAATAAGTGGAGCTACTCCGCATGTTGGCAAGATTAAAAAGATCAACCGAACAAAAGCTATTGTTGCTATTCCAGGTTCATTTGATTGGAATGTGCCACTAGCAAAACTAACAGTAGAAGGAGTTGCATAATGGATATGGAAATGTTAGTAGATATGTTCACAAGAATGACAGAAGCTGATAGAAAACAGTTTGCTCACCTGCTATTGAACAAAGACGAAAAACTAGCAAGAGAAGTTGCTAGAACAATAAACATAGCGATAAGAGATAATACAATACCGTTTATGGATTAGTGTTACATAAATGGTACACTTTTTATCATATGAGAAAAAAATGCGTTTAAGTGAAAAAAAGCATGTACATTCTCACCATTATGGGGTAGGATGGTACCATAATAAAGAAAACGAGGAGAAAAAATGACTAGCACAGAATTAAAACAGCATCAAGATAAATTAAGAGAAGCTCTAAAAAATCTACTAGATTGGGATGTAGAAAACGAGGCAAAAGGTTTGCATATTCTCTCAGTTGAGATTGGTAGACTAAGCGTTATTCTTGAAAAACTTGAGGAGACTGTATAATGATAAACGTAGCAGAATTAAAAGCAGAACTTAAAGATCTTATGTTAGATTACAATGCGATCATGGCTGGCATGATGCCAACTACTAACGAAGCTTCTATCAGTGATAGAATACATGAGATTATGGCTAAACTTAACATCGAGCCAACTGATCTTATAGACATCGCTTTTCCAGTGGATATGTCATGATTAGAGAAGGATTAACATACGTCATGTTAGCTGTATTTGCCTTCGGTTGGATGGACATAGGATTTGGTCCTCAATGGACTTGGTGGTACTTAATCGCCTACTTAGGCGGAGGAGTTTAATCAAATGAACTTAGTTAAGTTTATGTCATCTGTATATCCTGATCTACAGGAAATACATCCAAATCGTTTGGTGTCATACTACTGCATGTCAAGCTATTTGTATTATGAAAAACAAAAGAATGTCTTAAGCGATGCAGATTACGATACACTATGTAAAAGAATACTAAAAGAATGGGATAATATTGAACATCCTCATAAGTACAAGCTTTCGAAAGAAGCTTTAGCCGCTGGTACTGGCTACACAATGAACTATACAAATTTAATTATGGATGCTGCTGAAAAGTGGCTTAAAGATTGGGAGAAAGAAAATGGGAATTAATTTTAATAGATCAAACGGAATATCAGAATCATACGTTGGTAGATTTGACAAAGAAAATCCAGAAGATATGGAGCAACTAGACATAGTAAAGCAAGTAGTCAGATGGATGAATAAAGATGTGAAAGACTTGTTGAAGTATGATTGTGGTGGTACCTTTAAAAAGTGGAGACTTGAGTATAAGGGCCGAGAGGTATATAAAAAGATGAAGACTAAAACTAGTAAAGGTCCTGTTAAATACAAGCCAAATGGTTTTGGTACTTTAGTTGGTGGAATGAAAAACGCCAGAGTAATTGATGCATACATTTATAGGAGATATGGATATTATGAAGACTGATATAGAATACAAATTTAGCGAAGATAAGTCAATCGAATTGTTGAAAAGACATATCGATAAAACTTACACCAGCCATTATTCAAAAAATAAATTTCAATCAACTGAATTTATTACTGACTCTGGTCATGGTACAGGTTTTTGTATTGGTAATATAATGAAGTACGCTCAGCGTTACGGTAAAAAAGGCCATCGTCATGATCACAAGAAAGATCTACTTAAAATACTTCATTACGCTATAATCCAATTACATATTCATGAAAAAGATTTCATTGATGAGCATGGCATATCAGATAAAGTTGCTGATAGAATATTAGACGATTTAGTTGATACTACGCCGAAAGGTTTGTTAGGCTCATATGGCGACGATTGTTAATACCTACTAATTGCATCTTAAACCTTTTTTTCTCCTCAGGTGCATGACGTAGGTATTCTTCTAAAGCTATTGAAGCAAAACCTTTAAACATTAACTTACCATCGACGAAAAAACGGCCTTGAGCTCCTTCGAGTTCGAGGCCGTAATTTTTATATGTGTACACAAATTCTACTGTCATTTTTTAAAACTATCATTTAAAGAATCTACTACGCCGTCGATATTGGGCTCTTCACCGTTTGGATCATACTTACACCGATATTCATTAGGACATTGACCTTCTACAACTAGAGTGTACGTATTATTAGCTCCTTTGTATACACAAACTTGCTCACCGGTCTTTGCGGTTTTTCTCTTAAATCTTCTACAAGTTACATATTTAGGGTCTTCTCTCTTACCTAATCTTTTTTCTTGTTCCCATGTCCAATCACTAAATTTTTTAAGGTAACAAGAAAAACATTGAATTATGTTAGGCGTCGTAATTTCTCTTCCGTATCGATCCTTCTCTCCGTAAACAGGTAATGCTATTAAACTTAGCAAGAGAACCAATAAGATTCTAAACATAACCTCTAGTCACAAGGAAAATATAAAAAATCCATCCGACAAATCCTACGATGGTTGCTACTAAAAGAATAATTGCTATCCACTCAAGAACTTTTTTTCTTCGTTCTTCTTGATCGTATATTGCCTTTTGTCTTTTCTTTCTAATCTCACCTTCTGATTTTAATAACTCTTCCCATGCACCAACACCTCTACTAAACATGATAAGCTTTTTAAGTTCCTCACGCATATCTTCGGCTTTCTTTTTAGCCATAAGTGTTTGTAGTGCTTCCTCTTCTACTGATCCTGCGGCAAAAAGCTTTTTAAACAATGGAGGCTTTTGACTCATTTCTTCAGCTTTTTTGATATCACTAACTGCACCCATCCAACGACCTAGGTCACCAGCCATTCCTTCGATATCTCGACCTAACTGAAAACCTTTTTTGATAGTTGTAAATGCAGCTGAAGCAGTAGCTAGTGCTGTTACTGGATCTATCATATATTTGCCTTTCTACTAGTTAAAATGTCAACTCAGGAAATATATGATAAAGAATAATTTATACTATTTATAAAAAATAGAGTATAACAGATGTATATATATTATTTTAAACCCCAAGGCAGAGTATCTCCTTACGATCCTGCCATACCCCCCTCGAAAGGACAATCATGAAATTATTTTTTAAGTTGTCATCAATAGTTGTATTGATGATGGTCTCGGTTTTTGTCTCGCCAATATTTGCAGGTGATGATAAAGTCAAAGTTGGATTCATATATGTAGGACCAGTTGGCGATCATGGCTGGACATATATGCATGACCAAGGAAGACAAATAGTGGAAGAAGAATTAGGCAATCTAGTTGAAACCACTTATGTTGAAAATGTGCCTGAAGGCGCAGATGCTGAAAGAGTCATAACACAAATGGCTTTACAAGGTGTTGACATTATTTTTGCCACATCATTTGGATATATGGAACAAATGCTAAACGTTGCAAAGAAATTTCCAGATGTAAAGTTTGAACATGCAACTGGATATAAAACAGCACCAAACATGGCGGTGTATTCTTCGAAGTTTTACGAAGGAAGATATATTCAAGGCGTTATAGCAGGAATGATGAGTAAAGAAGGAAAAGCAGGTTACATTGCTTCTTTTCCAATTCCAGAAGTTGTAAGAGGAATTAATGCATTCTATCTTGGTGCGACATCTATAAATCCTGACTTTGATCTCGATATTGTTTGGGTTAATACTTGGTATGATCCTGCAAAGGAAGGTGATGCAGCTTCTGTGTTAATTAGTCAAGGTGCTGATATCATAACACAACATACCGATTCAACTGCACCATTGCAAATAGCACAAAATAAAGGTGTATTAGCTTTTGGTCAAGCTTCTGATATGCATCATTTTGCGCCTGATTCTCAAATGACTGCGATTATTGATCAGTGGGGACCTTACTATGTCGAAAGAGTAATGGCTGTCATTGACGGTACATGGGAATCAAAAGACACATGGGGCGGAATGGATACTGGAATGGTTGAGATGGCACCGTATAATAACATTCCAGATAACGTGAAGCAAATAGCATTGAATCTCGAAGATGCCATAAGATCAGGCAACTTCGATCCCTTCGGAGGAAAATTTACTACAGGTGAACTTCTTGGAATGAATAAGTATCTTGAAGGTATTAATGCACAAGTACCAAATTAAAGGTTTACATTTAATCCAAAATTTGGTATAATATAAATGTACCGAGCCCGCCAGAGCTTGGGAACAGAATCTGGCACTTGAGGTTATTATGAGAAGAGGTAAAAGAAAAATAGATCCAAAGGATTATATCTTAATGAGGATCGAACAGTTGAAAGAAGAAAGATCCAAGTCAAAAGATAAGATGGATCGAATGTGGTTCTGGAAACTAATAGAAGAACTTAATTACGTTTTAGAAGTGATAGATAAAATAGGAGTTGATGATGAAAAAAGACGAGATTGAAGACCTAGATTTTTTCGATAGAAAGAGAGAAGGATTTATTGGGAGCAGCGGACTTTCGATTAGGTTAGAGATGGAAAAATTATTAGGTTATATTAGGTTACTTAATGATGAGATTAAAGAGTTAAGACATACTATTGAAGTATTGGAAGAAGCTCATTGGAAGCACCCATCATAATGGCTGGAGCAATAAACACACCTTTAAGACAACTTATCATGCATTGGACTGCATGTCAATTATTAGAGAAAGATCCTGATAACGTTATTCTTAAAAAACTCAGGTCTTGGGAACATCCTGAAACAATAGAACTAAATAAACTATTAACACAGTTTGAAAAAGATGGAAAATATCCAGAACATTATAATTTGGACTGGGGTAGTATTAGTTATGAGGAAATGATAAAAGAATGAAAGCTGGAAAGATATGGGGAAACACAGAACTAATACATGCAAATGGTGTATTAGAGTTTCATAGGATAGAATTTAAAGCTGGTTACAAATGCTCTGAACATCAACATCAATTTAAATGGAATGGTTTTTTTGTAGAATCTGGAGAAATGCTCGTACGAGTATGGCAAGAAGATCAAGGTCTGGTTGATGAGACCATATTAAAACAAGGCGATTTTACACAAGTAAAGCCTGGAAAGATACATCAATTCGAAGGATTAGAAGACGGAATTGCCTTTGAGTTATATTGGGCTGAATTTAATCACAATGATATCGTACGAAGGACCGCAGGTACAAAAACAACTAATATTACACGGCTAAGAGACTGGTAATTTTTTTCATTTAAAGTGAAAAAAAGCATGTACAAACGTAAATAAATAAGGTATAATGGACCCATTGATAATAACTAAATAGGAAAATATATTATGGCACATCAAGTTGAAACAATGGCATACGCAGGTCAAGTCCCATGGCACGGCCTTGGAGTTCCTGTAAGCAACGATCTATCACCGACAATGATGATGGAAAAAGCTGGCCTTGACTGGAGAGTCGAGGAAGTTGAGTCCTTCGTTGAGTTTGGCGGTAGAAAAATACCTACTGGAAATAAATCTCTAGTAAGAGATACTGACGGAAAAATTCTTACCAATGTTGGTAAAGATTGGAAGCCAGTACAAAACGAAGAAGCGTTTAACTTCTTCGGCGAGTATGTTATCTCTGGTGATATGGAGATGAATACAGCTGGTTCGCTGAAAGGTGGACAAATGGTTTGGGCTTTAGCAAAAGTCAAAGAATCATTCGATCTTTTTAAAGGAGATACAGTTGAATCATATCTTCTTTTCTCAAACCCTCACCAATATGGTAGATCAATCGATATTCGATTCACACCTATCAGGGTGGTTTGCAATAACACTCTTTCATTATCGCTTGATATGCAAGCTGATAAATCAGTTAAAATCGGTCATAGATCAGAATTTGATGCTGATAAAGTGAAAGAAGCTTTAGGCATTGCGTCTGAAAAACTTAACTCTTATAAAGAAATGGCCGAATTTCTTGGTAAGAAAAGATACAGCGGTGAAGCTCTCATCGAATATTTTAACACTGTATTTCCACGTACTACTGATAAAAGAGTACAAGGTAAAGCGTTATCTGTTGACACTTTATCTCGAAATGCAAAGCTTTGCTACGATGTGATGGACGATCAACCTGGGGCTGAATTCGCTACTGGTTCATGGTGGCAAGCTTTTAACGCGGTTACATATTCCACTGATCACCTACAAGGAAAAAGTGAAGACAATAGACTTTACTCTTCATGGTACGGTTGGAATCAACTACGTAAAAGAGACGCACTTAAAACTGCGATCGAATTCGCGGAGGCAGCATGAACAAGATCATGCGCAGTGTCGAGAGGGACTTACTAACAATGTCCCTCGGCCTCGGCGCCATAGACAAGGAAATCGAGTATTGGCAGAAAAAAGGTTCTACTGATAGATCCACCAAGAAAAGACTCGAGCGCTTGCAGGCTGCAAAGCAGCAACTAATTGAAAACCCTGAACAATCTAAAGAATTAATGGAGAAACTTAGATGAATGATGATACAAAAAAATATGATAGTTTAACAAACTACGAAGTTATAATATACATGGCTTTAGGTGCAACTTTAGGAATGTCTATGACTATTTTTATTCATGCGCTTAAAACGTATTGCGGGTGATAAATGAAAAAGCATAATGACGAAAGTTACGCCGAATGGGCCAAACAATATAAGATTAAAAATTGGCAACGTGTTTATGAGGCATATCACCCCATAGAACAAGAAAAACGGCGACAACATTCAGTCAGACTCTGGTATAATAATCAGAGAAAGAAAGAAGAAAAAAAGGGTTAAGAAATTAACCCTTTTTTTATTTCCAAAATATTATAAATAGATCTATGCGCAAGTTTAAATCATATTTCTATCTCTCTGAAGCCACATTTACAGGACTTAGTCATGGTGAATGGTGGAAGTATGGAGACGACAGGATCAAGAAGCTTTTAGATCTTGTTAAGTCTGGTGATGCCATCACAAAGAAAGATGGAACAGACGTAACTATTTTAAATAACCCTGAAAACATAAAGACAATACAAGATTATATTAATGCAGGCGCTTCTGGTACTGTTAAGAAGTTTACGTTGAAAACAAAAGATGGTACAATAGATTCTAATATGATTGGAAAGACTGCAGTTTTTGGTGGAAAAGGAGCTGGAGGTGGAGCGACTGGTGATACTCGTAAAGGAGAATCATTACAATGTTTGTACATAGCTGCATTATTTGGTGAAGGTACTAATCAACCATTTGAGCACTTTACACCAGCAGTGTTATCAAAATACGAAAATAGTATAGATGTTGATGCAAAGATAGATGAGATGCTACAAGCTGCAGATCAATGGCATTATTCTGGTTACTCAACTGGAAAATACCTTATTAAGAAAGGCTATGTTAAGAAAACCCACATGATGCATCGTGGATCAGCAGTCATGAAACAAATATATGCTAAGAAAAGAATGGCGTTTAAAAATGAAAATAGGCCTGCACTTAACGATGATAAATGGAATCCAGGAGATATTTGGGCTGTAAAGCGTGGGTTAAATATTAATAATACACTCGATGCGAGTTCTGTAGCATCGTTAAATCAAGGATTAGTTAAACATTTCGAGTCAAGAGATATTGTTGGAATATCATTAAAGATAGTAGGATCATTAAAGAAAACTGTAAAAGATACAGTGTACAATAAGGAACAAGTAAAACCTGACAAGGTTATATTTTCAGGTTACAAGCTTAAGAAGGATCAAGCTCGAGCGACGTTCTGGTCTGGTAAAGGTGGTGTCTTTATGTTTGATAAGACGAAGAAAGCAGACGTAAGGTCATCAACAAACTTTGCTACACCAAATTTTGAGATACTTGGGAAGGGAGCACGGGGAGGGCGAGCTGGGTATCAAGCAATTCAGTATGCTGCGAAGAAGTTCTTGAATAAAGTACTTCCAAATAATATGAATCTTAAACAACAAGCCATGGCATTAGTAAAAGAAGTAAAAGGTAAAAGATCTAAAAATTTACAGAATAAGTTTTACAGCATGGTGCAAAAGGCAGATTCAAGGATATCGAGAAAAGAATTTGACGATGGTGTAGTTACTGCTACGGCTGATAGAATGCATATAAACCTAGCAGCTGCAGAAATAGGTAACGCATTAATGAAATCAACTATAGGTCAACGCAATGATTTTGCATCAAGTATTATTAACTTAGCTGCTGCAAAAACGAGTGACGCATCAGTATATGTAAAGGCAGAAGAGTCATGAGATTTAAACAATTTATAGAAGAAGCAGAATCATGGGAAGCTGGCTACAAAAGAAGAGTGGTTAAGGCTACTGATCCCGAACATAAAGAAAAAGGTTATAATTGGAGAATCAAGGGTAAAAAAAGACCAGAAATATCAATAAGACTTTATAAAGAAAAACCTTCTCAAAGTGAATTTAATAAGCAGATGAAAAGAGTAGCGGGGCACGAGTTCGGTGGTTAATATGTTTAGATTTAAAACGTTTATTAGTGAAAATGACTATCATCATTCTAGTCATTTAAATATCAACACTGATAAACACAACTCTGGTAAAAGTAGAAGTGCAGACCATGCCATGTGGTTATCCCATAATGCGCATCAAGCAAAAGGTTGGCATAACATACAAAAAGATAATTTCGGTAAAGCCCACACATATAAAGTTAGAGTCAAAGGCAAGATTGCTCATCACGAAGACAAAAAAGTGAAAGCTTTATTTAAAAAACATGGTCATCATATGGGAAATTATCACGTTGATCTTATTTCAAATCCAACTCATAAAGAAGTTCAGAATCATCCAGCAACTTTAACTCTTAAAAAGGCTGGTTATGTTGGTCATACACATCCAGATTATGATTCGCATGATACTCAGAAAGATCATGATTCGACAGTTATATTTCACAGAAAAAATACTACACATTTGACAAAAACTGATGTTGGCAAAAGAGAAAAGAAACCAAAACCAGAAAAACCAAAACACCAAGTACCAAAAGGCCATAATCAGATTAACTTAGTAGGTAAGCATGATGTTACTCATCAAACGCATCAAGAATATACACACGGAAGTATACGTGGCAATAAATTTGAGCCTTTAGAAAAAACAAGATCAAAAGTACGTTTGACGTCAGATCAAGCTTCTAAAGTCAAATCTCTTGTCCATAAAAAAGATGGTAATACGTATAAACATGTTAAAAAGAAAGATAATGCGGTTGATGCTTATGTTACGCATGATAATGAAAAATCAAGAAAAGCTTTTCACAACCATTTAAAAGTTGTAGAAGGTAACGATCCAAAAGTTGGAACAGGTAAAAAACCGAAAGGTTCAGACAGGAGGTTATACACGGATGAAAATCCCAAAGATACAGTCCCTATTAGATTTGCCACTGTGGCTGATGCCGAAAGAACTGTGGCGAAGGTTAAGAAGGTTAGTAAGCCGTTTGCTCGTAAGATACAAATTCTAAATGTTGGCCAACAAAGAGCTAAAGTTATGGGTAAGACGGGAGTTGTAAGTAAATTTGAAAAAGGTAAACAACAAATAAGGTCAAAAGAAATGGCCAAGAGAGCAAAACAATGAGGTTCACAGAATTTATAACAGAACAAAAAAATACTCATATGACACATATCGAGGACAAGGTTCTATATGGTGGTGTCAAAGGAACAAGAGAAGCAATACTTGCTTTGAGATCTCTCAGAGATACACTCGGTGGCGAGCATGATGGATCAGTTTCAGTTAAGTGGGATGGAGCTCCTGCTGTGTTTGCAGGTACAGATCCTCGTGATGGTAGATTTTTTGTTGCCAAAAAGGGCATATTCAATGTCTCACCGAAGGTATATAAAAGTGATGTGGATGTGGATAATGATACTTCTGGCGATCTCGCTGATAAGCTCAAGGACGCTTTAAAATATCTACCAGAACTCGGGATAAAAGGTGTCATACAAGGTGACTTCTTATATTCTAGTTCTGACATTAAAACAAAGAAGATCAAAGGCAAATCATACGTCACCTTTCACCCTAATACGATTGTATATGCTATTCCTGCAGGGACAGAAGCTGCGAAGAGGATATTACAATCAAAGATTGGTATAGTATGGCACACAACTTATGTTGGTAAATCATTTGAAACTATGAAAGCATCTTATGGTGTTAATGTATCAAGTCTTAAAACTAGTAAAAACGTATGGTCGCAAGATGCAATGTTAAGAGATATGACAAGATTTACCATGTCAAAAAAAGATACGGAGGAAGTCAATGGATATCTTAGCCAAGCTGGCAAATTATTCAATCAAATTAGTTCTACTACCCTTAAAACTTTGGAGTCTAACCAAACTCTTGCTCAGACTATTGAAACATTCAATAATTCCCTTGTACGTAAAGGTGAAGTTGTTCAAGATACGAATCGTCACGTCGGTAATCTCATCAATTATATCCGACAAAAGTACAAAAAAGAAATAGATAAGAGAACGTCAGCGCCAGGCAAGGCTGCACAACAAGCAAAATTAGATACAGTACTTAAGTTTTTTTCAGCCAAGAACAAACAAAGTCTAAAAAAGATGTTCGATTTGCAAAAAATGATCGTTCTAGCGAAACTAAAACTTATAAATATACTTGATAAACTAAATAAAACTAAAACGTTTTTAAAGACAAATAGAGGATATCGTTCTACAGGACAAGAAGGTTACGTAGCAATAGATAGACTTGGTGGTGACGCGGTGAAAATAGTTGACAGGATGGAGTTCTCATTCGCTAACTTTTCACCCAGCATATTAAAAGGATGGGATAAACCAGGGAGAAGTTAAATGGTAAAGCCATTATCGTTCAAAGATTTTGTGACAGTAGATTACACACAAGATGGTGATGATCTTGTCAATTATAGAGCGTATAGAAGAAAAAGATTAGATTGCGATGTAGATTATTCAGAAGATACACGTATATCTCTCGATGAATTACTTAGTATCTCAGGCCGTAGAAAAAAAGCTAGAGATGCTCGACGTAGAAAAACTCAACTTAAAATCGCTAGAAAAAGAGCCAAAAGAAAAATGGCACGGGATCCTGTATTGAAGAAGAGATCTCGTCGTTCAGCTCGTAAAGAGTTTGAAGCTAAACTACTCAAAGGTAAGAAGAAGGCTGATATGAGTGATGCTATCAAAGCTTCTATAGAAAGAAGACTTGATAATAACGCGTTTAAAAGAAGGATCGACATCAAGCAAAAAAGATTGATGCCAAGTAAGCGTAGACAAGAAATAGCGAGAAAGAAAAAATGATAAATTCGTTTAAGTCATTTCTTGTTGAAGAAGAGCGTACAGTTTATTTTACGTTTGGTAGAATGAACCCGCCAACTATTGGTCATGAAAAATTAATGGCTAAACTATCAGAAAAATCTGGTAAAAACCCATATAGAGTTTATCTATCGCAATCACAAGATGCAAAGAAGAATCCACTTACATTTAACGAAAAAGTAAAGTATGCGAGGAAGATGTTTCCAAAGCATGCTCGTCAAATCATGTCTGATATGAAAGTTAAGACAGTATTCGATGCAGCCACTAAGTTATACAACGAAGGTTTTAAAAGGGTTTCTATGGTTGTGGGATCTGATAGAATCAACGAGTTTAACGCTTTACTTAATAAGTATAACGGTAAAAAGGGTAGACACGGTTTCTATAACTTCGAGAGTATAAACATCGTATCAGCAGGAGACAGAGATCCTGATGCTGATGGCGCAAAAGGAATGTCAGCTTCGAAGATGCGACAAGCTGTAATGGAAAAAGACTTCACATCTTTCTCTCAAGGTTTACCAAGAAGTGTATCTAATTTAGAAGCAAAGAAGTTATATAACTCTGTTAGATCTGGTATGGGTCTAAAAGAACAAAAAGAATTTAAGAATCATGTATCTCTAGCAAAAGTATCTGACAGAAGAGAAGAATACGTAGAAGGAAAGATATTTAACGCTGGTGATAAAGTCATAGTAAAAGAAAGCGGTGACAGAGGAGTCATAACCTTTAAAGGTTCTAATTACGTTATTGTTGAAAGCGAAGGAAGACAAAACAGATATTGGTTAGACGCTGTTGAATTAGCCAATACAAGCATAAAGTTACAATCATTTAGCGAGAAGATGGCTCAAGACAGAGCTTCTAAAAAGATTGATAGATTAGAAATACGACATGCAAGAGAGAAGGCTCGATTAATGAGTACAGCAAAGAAAAAAGATCTTAATAGCAAACTTAGACAAATGCGAATGGACATGTAGGAGAAAGATATGCCGTTGAAACCAAGTATGGGAATTAAAGCTTATATAAAAGACTTTCAAAAGTCAGATGCACCACAGTTTAAAGGTAAGTCGAAAGAACAAAGACGAGACCAAGCTGTAGCTGCATATCTACAAGCAAAAGATGATATGAAAGAAGGTACAGTCAAGAGAGTCACTCAAGTATCATTAGACCAAGCAAAAAGGGATCTTAAGATGAAGAAGATACAAAAGAAAATGAAATCACTTGACGAGATCTCGGTTACTAAGAGAAACAAATACTATGATGACGCTAAGACGGATATAGAACGTGCAAAGAGTTCAGCCGTTGGTAAGATCCTTAGAGGAAAAGAAGCAGACGGAACTCGTCATGATCATTCTATTGAACTTCGAAGAATTAAGAGACGTGAAAAAGGTATAAAAACTGCTAAGAATCAAGCAATCAAAAATATCAGAGGCGAGTTGTATAAGAAAAAGACAGAGGCCATGGATCCAATGATGTTAGGAAGAATGCAAGCTCAAGCTTCGGCTACTCAAAGAATGAATCAAAGGAAAAGAGATGAAGAAGAAGCAGATAAGATGAAAAAGAAGATGATGACGCCTTCAGATAAGAATAAACTTCTAAAAATTAGGCAAATGCTTGATAAAGAAAAGAAAGCCACAAATGAATCGATTAACTTTATTGGAGCTCCTGGTTTAGGAGGACCGAGTACTGGACCTTATGGAACAAAACGAACCAGAAAGTCTAAATTGCGAGACATAGATGATACTGCAAGTGCTCACATATTGAAGGGTGTACATGGCGAAAAGAAAGCTAAAAAGATCATGCAAGCGAGGAGAATCAGGACAAAAGCAGGGCTGACTCATCACGGTTCAACGGCAGCTGCATTAAAACATCATAAGAAAAGAGGACAAGCTTTTAAAGATGCTATAGTACCGCCAAAAAGAGGTATGTTAACTAAAATGAAGGATAAACTTTTAAACAGGGCACATCCACTTTTTAGAGACATGGAAGAAATGACTATGGGTCAAGGAATGATGGTTAAAAAAGTACCTGCAGGAGATCCTGCTCCACAAGGATTTAAACTTAAGAAGTTAGCCAAAATACACGGCGGAAAGTTTGATGTCTATCATAAAGAAACTGACAAAGTCAAAGACGCAAAAGCTGGAAGAACAATGTACAACGACACAACAACAAAGGAGTCGAACCGCATGAATAAGAAGACTGATGAAGGTTATATAAAATCTGATAAGATACATCCGCATCCACAAGCTAACCTTACGAAGGTGCAGAGACGAGCGCTTACAGCTCTAGATAAAAGAGCTAAAAAGCCAGTTACTTTGCCAGGTATGGATATGTTGAAAAAGAAAGAAAAGGAACCTACTAAAGTCGGTCGACAAAGTCAAGTTGTTAGATATGAAGAAAAGGGTCGTGGTCCTACAGGAATAGCTTATTCACTTCCAAAAGGTCATCCAGATGCAGAAAACCCTGCGACAAGAAAAAAATATCCTGAAAGACAAACGGCTAAGTATAAAAAAGACTTTGCAAAGAATAGTCCTATAAAGTTAAGTGGAAAATTTTCAACAAATGAAAATGCAGTAAATGAAATCTCTTCGGATGCTGTAAAAAAATATCTTGATAAAGCAATGCCGTATTATAGACGTAATACTCCTCGTCCATATGAAACCCGTGCACAAAAACCTGAAACAATAGATAAGATGAGAAAGAGACACAAGGGGATAGGTTCAGCTCTAAATAGGCAAGCTGCTAGAGGCGAAGTAGCAATGAGTCTTGGCTCGCCGAGTGTTAGGAAAGATGAAGTAAAACGCTCAACTATGCGTGGCAAATTACCTCATGAGTTGCCTAAAGCTTATCAAAAAGAACAAGCAGGAGAAGGTCGAATAACTCGAGGCGATGTAGCAAAGGAATACCATAAGAACCGTTATCTTAATATGGATAAGCATATGCACCCCGAAGACAGAAGAGATCCAGCTAAAAACCAAAACGGCCATGACGAAATAGCTTCATACCATATGTCTAAATCAAATGACAAAAATCTAACAAAGGCTTTAAACCATAAACAGGCCGCAGCTGCGCATTATGATGCTGCTCACGCCGTGAGTAAGAAAAACGATAAAATTGATCAGAAACTTTCTTTTAAAGCACATAAATTATCTGCTAAAGCTAATAACGGAGACATGTATAAACATTTGGAAATGACAAGCCGGACCGGGAGCGCCCACACTCACCCGCTGGTTCGTCATTCTGAGGTAGCACATGGCGAAAGAAGAGGTTCTACACTGACTCACGACAGTATGAAGCACATGGTAAATAATGAATCAGTTAATGAAGTTCCTACTACAAAAGAATCAACTTGGTATATGCCAACGAGTAGAGAGATGGTTGTCCTTAGAAACATGATGAAGAGACCTATTATCTTAGGAGAAAATGCTGAGAATGCTATCGATAACATTCCAATTGGATCTGATAACTTACACAGGATATTTGTTGCTGAAGCTAAGAAAGATCCAAACACTGATGCTCGAACAATGATCGAAAACTGGCTTAGTGATAGACTCAAGCATGGTGACGAAGAGGCAGAATACTTAGGTATTCGATTAGGTCTTCTTGAAGGTTATGAAGCAGACGTATCAAAGTTTATGAATAAACATGACATCGATCATCATTGGTCAGGCGGTAAGTTACATGTTGATCAAAAAGATGAGAAGCGTGCTATGAAAAAATTAAGTAAAAAATACGGAGGTTATGGACCACGTGGTGCTAAGATGATGCCACAAGTTCATGTAAAAAAATGATAAACGAAGCACCTAAACCCAAACTTAAACAAAAAGTAGCTACGACTAAAAAATCTGGTCAGACGCTAAAGAACTTTAGACTGTCACAAAAAGACAGTAAGGATGCACAGGATCGAGCTAAGAGAGCATCAGCTCAAGCTCCAGCTGGTGGTGCAGTAAAGACACAATCTTCTGCTCCTTATAGTGCACAAAACTATAAGACAACTATGGCTAAAAGAAAAGCCGATCAAAAGAAAGCAGCAGCTTCAACGGCCAAGAAGACTAAAGCAACACCAGTAAAAGAACCAACAATTATTGGACCATCTACTACTGGAGGTAAAACTACCCCGACTACTGTAGCTACCACAGCACAAGGATCAGGACCAACTTCTTCACAAGCAATGAAGAATAGGGATAGGTTGACGAATATTAAACAGCAAGGTGCTTTTGTGAAAAAGGCAAAAGCCGATGACGCTGCTAAACAAAAGAAGAAAGATGATGATGACGCTGCAGACAAAGCAAAGAAAGCTAAAGAAAAACGTAAAGAGACAAGGAAAAAGTTTTACAAGCGTGCTGCCATAGGTGGTGCAATCGGTACCGCGCTATCAGTTCCAGTCGTAGCACTACACATGGGAGAAGGAAGAAATATGAGAACACTTAGAGATGTAAGAGAAAAGTATACTCAGAAGCAAAGAATAATGCGAGATATGGGTAGAAATCGAGGAAAAGATCCATCTGGTGCAATGAAAGCAAAGATAGCCAAAGATGCTGATGATCATTCTAAATCTTATCCGGCTGGTGGTGCACCAGTACGAGATAAAGATATAGAACGACGAGCCGTCGGTGGTTATGGAGGACATGAAATTGAAAGAGGTGTCAAGAAAAAACAAAATTATGACTTTGTTCCAGTAAGTCGAGATAAACTTGATTCGCCAGATAGACCAAGTCCTGCTGAAAGGTTAAAGCGCAAGAAAGAAAAAGATGCACGTCAAATGAAGATGCGTAAGTCAGGTTCTGGTAGAGATAATGTTGGCGGAGTAGGAGTAAGAGAGGCAAAGATGGTTACAGGCAATGAATCAGGTATGATGTTTAAGGTGTCTATCGAAGGTTTACCTGATATGATTATGATGGGTAAAAGCCCCGGAGAAATCAAAGGTCAACTTCGAAAGATAGTAAAGCAACCATCGATGGTACAAGGTGTTGAGCGTATACCTAAGTCAAAAGTGAAGATGATGTATAGAGACATTGTATCTGGAAGAGACGAAGACGAATGAAGACCTTTAGAGAATATCATATGGACTATGGAACACCAGAATCAGTTAGGTATATGAAGAAGGTAACACCAGGCCAATCACAAAAGGAAGCGATTGGTAGTCCTAATCTTGCAGGATTAAGTAGAGCTGCAAGATCTGCAGAAGAAAGAGGTGAAAAAGGTTTGGCTCAAAAACTTAGAATGCAATACGATATAGAAAGAAAAAGAAAAGATGCACAACGAGCAGCAGGAATTAATCAGTAGGGTTTAGCGTTCCCCGAAATTTAACCAAGGAGGAAGTATGGAAGTACTTAATAAAATAAAAGGGTGGGCGGCTGCACTGGCAGAAGTCGGTGTAAGTTTAGCCGCACTCGCAATTATACTTGAAGTTTTAGGGTTAGGCAATATGCCATTTATGCCACAAAACCTCAGTGTTGTTGATAACGTATCAGCGATGTTAGCAAGTCTTGGATCACAAGGCATCATGGGCTTAATCGCGATATGGATTTTATGGGCAATTTGGCAACGAAAGGATAGCTAGATTAAGTAATTATGTACGAATATAATGTTAAAATATTAAGAGTTATTGACGGCGACACTGTCGACGTGGACATAGATCTGGGCTTTGGTGTTTGGTTACACAAAGAACGAGTTCGAATGATGGGAATCGATACGCCAGAGTCCAGAACTAGAGACTTAGAAGAGAAGAAGTTTGGATTATTATCAAAGGAGTACGTGAAGTCCTGTTTACCAGTTGGTAACAATGCAAAGATGGTATGTAAGTCATACGACGCCAAAGGAAAATTTGGTAGAATACTAGGAGATTTCGCTGTATATGATGCAAACACGGATAGCGAAAGACATCTCACTGATATGATGATTGCAGATGGTTACGGAGTAAAATATGAAGGACAAAACAAAGATGATGTTAGTACTGCTCACTTAAAAAATAGAGAAAGATTAATAGCAGAAGGTAAAGCGTAATGGAGTTAAAACAAGAATTAACGATGGAAAGTCGTTTGGATAAGATAGAGGATAAAATAGACAAGCTGACCGATACAATGGTATCGATGGCTCGTGCTGAAGAGAAGATTACTGCATTACGAACGGATCAAAATAAGATGTATGAACGTATAAATAGATTATCAGGAAAGCTGGATGATATTCAGTTTAAGGTAGACGAAAACGCCCGGACCGTCGCCCTTGTTAACAAACTATTCTGGGTAGCAATAGTAGCTGCAGCTGGTGCTGTAGCTTCACACATGTGGATGTAAAGGAGAACACAAATGACATTTAGTTTTGCACCAATATCCTTGGGCCACACAAAACCCCAGGATGAGTTAGACGAAGCATTAAAAGGTGATCAACATAAACTTGATCATGATAAAGATGGAGACATCGATGCTAAAGACTTTGCAATGCTTCGAGGCAAGAAGAAGAAAAAGAAAAATGAAGACGAGCCTGAAGGGGACAATGGCGAAACCGCTACTATGAATCCAAAAATGGGAACAACAAAAGAAGGCAAATCAGAGTTTGGAATGGCGCATGATATTGTTCGAAAACATTCAAAGCAATCAGAAGTACGCGGTAGTGGTGATGGTACAACTGTAACTGCTGAGCATCCAAAAGGACAGAATGCAACGAAAGATGAAAGGATGGCTCACACTAATATGGTGAAAGATAAACTTAAACATCTTAAATCTGTTAACGTTGTTCATAAAACTTATCCAGGATCTGCTACTGAACAAAACGTCAAAGAATACGGTATGGTTTATTCTAATAAGAATAAAAAAGGTAAGATCACACCTCCATATCCTGCAAAAGAATCAATAGGTAAAACACCTGGAGATGATAGCTATCATAATCTACAAAAGGCTAAGAGAATGGCTTCAGCTGATGGCCATGACTATGATAAACTTCCAGCATATGATCGTACCAACAATAAACATAAAGATTATTACGATAACAAGGCTAAAAATGAAGGAGTCAATGAAGATCCAGCGCACTACGCTAGAATTGCACAAGCTAATGCCAAAAGAGATAAAGAAATGGGTCGACCATCTACACCTAATATGAATGATCCTAAGTTTAAAAAGACAAAAAAGGATGGAGCCAAAGATCCCATGAATCCCACAGGAGCTATGACTGGCTATCGATCAAAAATGGACCACGTAGAAAAGGACGAAAATATGTCAATAAGAGAAAAACTTATAAGCGTTGTTGAAAAAAGCCATGGTAATATGGATTCTAAGGAAACCTATGACGATATGTATCACGGTGCTGGTGCCAAGAAGATGAGAAAAGACCATCAAAACATGAAGGTCGATACTACTCGAGCGCTTGGAGTAGATGATGCATCAAAAGCCGCGAGAGTCGGCAAAAAAGCACCAATGAGAAGTGCAGATAATGCAAAAGGAGATACTAATGTTATTCCAGCTGGAACTCCTATGAAAGATCCTGCTGCTTCTAAAAACGCAGCTTTAGAATCTGTAATGGCTGCATATAAATCAATGAATAAGGAGTAATTATGGCTATATCACCTCCTGGCTGGAAGCCAGATGCAATACCAAGTTCTAATGGTTGGAGACATCCACATACGGGCGAACTGCTAAAATCACAATCAATAAGTGCTGCTGAAATACAAGAGTATATGGGTCACGATCCATTAGAACATACACACCCTGATGGAGTAACACATGCTCATGAAGGCGGAGATGAACCTCATCACCACCATGAAGATGGAACTATGCATCATCATGAAGGTGGAGACGTACCTCATACGCATGACGATCTCGAAGATATGAATAAGAGGCAACTCGAAATCTTAGGTCGCGAACACGGTATTGAACTTGATCGAAGAAAAAGTAAAACAGCTTTGATTGAAGAGTTAAACGAAGCTGGCATTACTGGCTAAGCATATATAACTATATGATGATTTTTGATGAGTTAACCGAGAAGAATGTGCTATTGTATGCTGCAAAGTATTACTACAAACCACAGTTCTCAGATGTTGAAGAGTTTTATGAAGATTTAAAGCGATTTAAGTATATCAAACGATTAGTTAATAGATACTTAGATCATGATGAATTAATGGAACGATTGATACTAAACCACATTATAGTATTATTCAATTCATTTGGAAATGAACCTGCTTTAAACATACTTGACTTGAAGCTAGACGATAAACACTGGCCAGTTGTAAAGCCATTCTTAATATACTTAAACTATATTACGATGGATAAAAAGACAGGCATAACGATGGATCCAACAGTGGTAGATAGGTTGAGAAAGATATGAGCTTATTAAAGACAGCAGGTGATTTAGTCTACACGTTTAGATTTATCAAGATGCTTGTGCTAAAGTGGCCAGAATGGGACGCGTATAAAGAAGGTATTATCGACGATAATGGTAAACGTATCAAATCCGTAAAGATTGATACACAAGCTAAAAAAAATGCATGGACACCGTTTATTCGTCTATGTGCTAACATAAAAAGACTTGTATCAAAGATACCTGGAGGAGGGTCAAGACTTGGAGGATTTGTCTCTGCTTTGTATCTTATTAAAGAGAATGGCAAATTAAAAGATAAAGATATTCAAAAGATACTTGAGAGTGTTAACATTGATGACTTAGATTTTTTATCAGAAGAAAATCAATGGTTTATGAGAGATGATGGTACTATATCACCAGGTGTTTATCAAGTAGAAGAGTACAAACTTTTAAATAGTAGTTTAGAGGAAATGGTATTTCCAAAGGATAAGATAAGAATTAAAGAAGACACACGACCAGTTGGTAAATTATTTGGAATTGATGTGTATCCTGCTACACATTTGAGAACTAACCAACCAATATACATTACTAACAGAGAAATCTATAAATGACAAAGATCAGAACAATAAAAGTTGGTCAAGATGCCCTAACTGGTGGAAAGAATCCACACTACGCGTTAGTGGCTGGAAGAAAAGTCGTAGCTACTGGCACAAAAGATGAGATGTTAGAACTTAATCAAAAGACTGACGGCAGAGTGTGGTTAACTCATGCAAAGGTTGATGAGATCGTAGAAGCTAAAGGTCCTTGTTGGGATACGCACAAACAGGTTGGTATGAAGAAAAAAGGAAATAGAATGGTTCCAAACTGTGTACCTAAAGAAGACATGGCTTCTGCAACAACTACTGCATCCATACCAAATCCTGCTGTGACAGCAATGGGTAGAATGCCAACACATATCTACAGACGAAAAAAGGGAATGGAAATTAAAATGACTGATAATCGTTTTAATAAAAGGAAATCTCCTGTTTTGTTAGCAAGATTTAGAAAATATATGACAGATAACAGTGGCTAGACTATATCCTATATTATTATTGTTATGTGTGTTAAGTGGAGTTGGTTACTTAGTCTATCAATACTACGCATCTACTCAAGAGCGTATAGCAATCCTTACAGCAAATAACGCAAAGTTAGAGACAGCTCATAAACAAACTGTTGTTGAGTTTGAGCAGTATCGTGTTAACGTAAAAGAAGAGATAGATAAATTTAAGAAAGAACTTGAGAAACAACAAAAGTTAAACGACGAGTTAAATAATAACTTAAAAGAAGTAAAAGCTAATAATAAAGTAATAACGCAGTTGTTGGCAGAAAACGATATAATTAAGAATAGTCTTGCAGATCCACAAGCAACAGAGGATACTATAAATGAAGAAGTCGATCTATTTTTTGGCGCTATTGATTGCGCCTCTGATAGTAACTGCGTGCAGCCGCAGCAGTGAAAAAGAAATCATAACGGTACCAACTGTTGTTGAAACACCGAAGATAGAACTACCTCAGATCAGGATTGTATCTCGTCCTTCACCAATCAAGATGAAGAACTCAGATATTATCGTGGTGACTGAGGATAACTTAGAAGAAGTTATAAATAGAGTAAAAAATACACAAGGTGAATTTGTGTTATATGCTATGACTGCGCAAAGTTTCGAATCATTAGCGTTAAACTTTGAACAAATCAAACAGTTTATAGAAACACAAAATCAGATTATCCTTTACTATGAAAAAGCGGTGAAAAAAGAACCCGATAATATCATAGTAGAGGAGACACTAGAATGAGGAAATGGTTTGAACGATGCGAAAAAATAGATTTCGATGATGAATCTTTTTGCGGTTACTTTTTTGCCGAAGTATCAGCATTAGCATATTTAGACTGGGAACAGGCAAATCCACATATAAAAGCTTTAGGGTTTGATGATCATAAGTTTTTAGATGTTGATGGAGCTCAATGTCATATATTCTATGATGACAATGATATAGTTGTAGCTTTCAGAGGAACAGAACCAAAACAATGGTCTGATGTGAAAGCAGATTTACTAGCTTTGAAAAGAAAATCAAGTAGCGAAGGAAGAGTACATCTTGGTTTTTTAAGAGAAATCAATAAGCTATGGGATTATATTACAGACGAATTAGATGATAAACCTGATCATCAAATATGGGTTTGTGGACATAGTTTAGGTGGAGCTATGGCAACACTTTGTGCATATCGTCTAAGAGATTCTGTACCAATTTTATATACGTATGGATCTCCGAGAGTTGGAAGTTCAATGTTTGTAGATAGCTGTGATGTAGAACACCATCGTTATCGAAATAATAATGATATAGTTCCAACAGTACCGCTCTGGATGATGGGATTTAGACATCATGGAGAATTGCATTACATAAACTATTACGGAAATATTAGAGCACTGACATTCTGGCAAAAGTTTAAAGATTCTATACGAGGTAGATGTAAAGCTTTAACTAAATTTCAGCTCTTTGATGGTGTATACGACCATAATATTACAGAAGGCTATGCAGATAATTTAATGAAACATGTAAATTAAATGTTTACATTATCAACAAAATTTGGTATAATATACTAGTATGTGGGAAATGATAGAAAAAATGGCGTCTGATCGCCTTTGGATTTATACTGCTATTGTAGGATCATTATTTGGTGCTGCGTTCTTAGCATGGTTCCAAACAACAAGGATGGGTCTATGGGCTTATGATAAGTTTAATAATTTTTTGGACTATCTAGTTAAGAAGTTTAATTGGAAATGGTTAGAAAAACCATACAGCGATTGGAGAGACAAATATCCCCACATTACAAAGAAGATAGATAATTTAGAATTTAGAATACAACAACTTGAAAAGGCGAATAATAAAAATGGCAAAAATAGGTGAAGATATAAAAGAAGCCATGATATCACATGCAAAAGGTCATATCGATAAACATAAAATGAATGTAATGGTGTACTTTAGAAACGCTGCAGGTATCGGTGGTCAAAAGCATCCGGACATACTCGAAGCTATAGAACAAGAACTCGATGTTGTTGCTAGATACGATGACCAAATCGAGATGTTGAAAAAATATTTCTAAAAAATATATTTTTTTCGCACATAAGCTTCATCTAGTATATCATATATGTATACATATTAGATATCACCAATAGAAAATCAACCCATTATCGTAAGAGGTAACTAATGCCATCAGTTAGTCGTAACAATCATTTACCAACCCCATATCAAGAATTTATCCACCTGTCAAGGTACTCAAGATGGCTACCAGATAAAGGCAGAAGAGAAACTTGGAGCGAGACTATTGAAAGATATTTTAATTATTTTGAAGAGCATCTTATGGAGATGCATAAATGGAAATTAGATCCAAAATTAAGAACAAGATTAGAAGAAGCAGTATTAGATTGTCAAATCATGCCATCAATGAGATGTCTGATGACTGCAGGAGAAGCTCTTAAAAGAGAGAACATTGCAGGATATAACTGCTCATATGTAGCTGTTAACAGAGTACAAGCTTTCGACGAAATATTATATGTGTTGATGAATGGAACTGGTGTAGGTTTCTCAGTAGAACGACAAGAAGTATCACAGCTTCCAGTAGTTGCTGAAGAGTTCTTTGAAACAGACACAGTTATCCAAGTTGCAGATTCAAAGTTAGGTTGGGCTAAAGGTCTTAAAGAACTTGTAGCTATGTTATATTCAGGTCAAATCCCGCGTTGGGATTTATCTAAAGTAAGACCTGCAGGTGAACCATTAAAAACTTTCGGTGGAAGAGCTTCTGGGCCAGAACCGCTCGATAGTTTATTTAAGTTTGTAGTAGAAACAATGAGAAATGCACCTGGTAGAAAACTATCATCTATAGAGTGCCATGATATCGTGTGTAAGATTGCTGCAATTGTAGTTGTAGGTGGTGTAAGAAGATCAGCGTTGATATCGTTATCGAACTTATCAGATGATCGTATGAGACATGCAAAAGCTGGTCAGTGGTGGGAGCATAACGGTCAAAGAGCTCTCGCAAATAATTCGGCAGCCTATTCGGAAAAACCAGATATTGGCATTTTTATGGACGAATGGAAGTCGTTATACGATTCGAAATCGGGAGAAAGAGGAATATTTAATAGAGCTTCTGCAACAGAACAAGCAAAAAGAAACGGTAGAAGAAAAACAGAAGGATACGATTATGGTACCAATCCATGTTCAGAGATTATCCTAAGAGATAGAGAATTTTGTAACCTATCTGAAGTAGTCATCAGAGCGAATGACACAAAACAATCATTATTAGAAAAAGTAGAATTAGCAACCATACTCGGAACCATGCAATCTACACTCACAAACTTTAAATATGTATCAAAACATTGGAAGAATAATTGTGAAGAAGAAAGACTATTGGGTGTATCATTAACTGGTATTATGGATTCACCGCTAACAAGTCCAAAGAATAAAGATCTTGAAAATCTTTTAAAAGAACTTAAGCAAAAAGCAGTGGATACAAACTATGTACTTTCAAGAGAAATAGGTATTCCTGAATCTGCTGCTATCACATACGTCAAGCCAAGCGGAACAGTGTCACAATTAACAGATGCTGCTTCAGGTATTCACGCAAGACATAATCCATATTATATCAGAACTGTACGTGGTGATAAGAAAGATCCACTTACAATGTATATGGAAACTGCAGGTTTTCCAATTGAAGATGATGTTATGAATCCAAATCATACAGCAGTATTTTCATTTCCTATGAAGGTTGATAAGAAAGCTATATTTAGAACAGATATGTCAGCTATAGAACAGCTCGAGCATTGGTTGATGTATCAAAAACATTGGTGCGAACATAAACCTTCAGTGACAATATCGGTTAAAGAATCTGAATGGATGGAAGTAGGTTCTTGGGTCTATAAGCATTTTGATTGGATGTCTGGTGTATCATTTCTTCCGTTTAGTGATCATACATATAGACAAGCACCATATCAAGATTGTAGCGAAGATCAATATAAAGATCTGTTAAATAAAATGCCAAAAGACATTGATTGGTCTCAACTCGCCCAATATGAAACTCAAGATATGACAATTGGCGCGCAAGAACTTGCCTGCACTGCAGGCGGTTGTGAAATATAAAAGAAGGAAAATAAATGACAAAATTTGACAACACATTGTTCGCATGGAAATGGAGAATAGTTGGAGCACTTATTGGTCTGATAATGGCCACTCCAATGTTTATCATGGCTGCTAAAGCTGATGATATTACCGTTGAAATGTTAAATAAACTTGGTAAAGAAAAAATGGTATACAGCGAAAGCATCTCTCGCATTGATGTAGGCGATACCATTACCTGGTTACCAAAATCAAAGGGTCACAATGTACAGTTCATTGCAGGACCAGATGGTTGGGATATTCCAAAGAAAAGTAAAAACAATGCAGAAGTCGCCATAACATTTGATGTTCCAGGTGTTTATTTGTACCAGTGCACACCTCATGCCACTATGGGTATGATTGCACTTGTTGTCGTAGGTGATGATACTTCTAATATTGATGCTATAAAGAAAATGAAAATGCGTGGCAAGAGTAAGAAGAAATTTAAGAAACTACTTAAAGAAATCTAATGAAAAAACTTACAGTGTACACTCGTAATGAACCTCCATGTGGTTATTGTCTTATGGCTAAAACATTGTTAGGACATCATGGCATTGACTATAATGAAGTAGTTATAGGACAAGATATTGATAGGGAAGAATTCCGCAATAAGTTCCCAAACATACGTACGGTTCCAGCAATATTTACTGAAGAGTACATTGGTGGTTATCAGCAGTTAGAAGAACGAATCGCGGAATTCACTAATGGATGAATATTTTATAGAATGTTTTGAGTGTGGAGAACACACAACAATAACTGCTGATTCTATTCCAGAATATTGTCCAATGTGTGGAAGAAGAAGTGAAGCCGAAAGTAAAATGCATGATGATGATTTAGGACACGATGACTACGACTGATATTTTTATGGAGTTTGATTCTTCTTGGCATAAAGAGTACAAGTCAGAAGAAGATTTTCAATGTTGGGATGCTTATCCACAATACAGATGGTTGTTTAATAAGCTTGAAGTTTCTATGAAACTCGGATATGAGTGTGGTCCGGCTGGTGTTCCTATAACAAAAGCTGGCAACTACATAATACGACCAACATATAATTTATATGGTATGGGAATAGGTGCTCATAAAAAATACTTAGATCCTGATAAACATGGTAGTGATATGATACATCACAGACATATTCCTCCTGGATATTTTTGGTGTGAATGGATTGATGGAACACATCATAGTATTGATTTTATGAAACAAGATGGCCAATGGGTTCCTTTTAGCGCAATGGTAGGTTATCATCATGGTGAAGACAATCTTGTAAAATTCAAACATTGGGAAGTAATAGAACCACAATTTGAATTACCAGATTGGTTACATTCTATAGAAACTGAAAGATACTTAAACATTGAAAGCAAAGATGATAAGATTATAGAAGTACATTTAAGAAGCGGTAACGATCACATATGGGATCTTAACGTAGGTTCTAAAGTTTATCCAGTTTGGCAAGGCGATAATTACAAAGATCTAGAACATCTACAATTTGTAGGAAACATGCACTCAGAATCATTTAAATATCAGGCAGACGGACATTTATCTGATTTAAGATTAGGTTACTATATCGATAATGTATAAATAGCCTCAGGAGTATTACCATGATCTCATTTAGAAAATATTTAAAAGAATCTTATACAAACTGGAAAAACGAAGAGCCAGTAAAGTATTCACAACATTTAGAAAAAACTTTTGGTAAACCCGATGAGATGACAGATAGTCAGGTTATTTGGTATAGTAAAGATGGTTTTAAAAGGATAGTTATTAAGGACGAACATATCTTACATGCTTCACCATCTCCACACTATGATTTCATATATTGTTATATCGATTTGCAAGTACCAGAAGAAATGGCTACACCATTAGCGGAATCGAGTGGAAGTATTATGATTGATTTCTTGAAAGGTGAGGTCGGAGCGAGATGCGGATCAATAACGGCTAATGCTACAACACTAAATTATTGTTTAGATGTTGTATCTAAAAGAATTAAGCCTTCGAAAAAAGAATATGAAAAGAGAATACTTGGTATGAGGAAGATGTTTTCTACTGGTAAAAAATATGAATTGGATTGGTGGCCAGATAAGACTGCAGATGCAGATCCAAAGAATACATATTACAAATAAATGGAAATAATACTACTTAAAGTAATGGCTGATACTGTAGGCATAGAACTCATGATAGCTGCAGTGGCAACTGTGGTGGCCCTTAATATATAACTATATGGCATGGTTTTATGATGATAAATTATTCGAAGAAACTCCTGAAGATTATCAAGGCTTTGTTTATGAGATCGTTGATCTGTATAATAATAAGCGATATATTGGTAAGAAAAACTTTTGGAAACCCAAGATCCTCCCTAAAAATTCTAAAAGATCTCGTCGAGTACGTACTCGGGTTGAGTCAGATTGGAAAACATACTATAGCTCAAACAAAGAGCTGCAGCTCCTCGCAGAGGCAAATGACGAGTTATTCTTTGAAAGAATAATTTTAAGGTTATGTAAGACTAAAGGAGAGATGTCATACTACGAAGCAAAGCTTCAGTTTGATAATGATGTTTTATTGAGAGATGATTACTACAATGAGTTTATTGGGTGTAAGATACACTCAAAGCATATAAGAAGGAAATAATTATGGCAGTTAATCAATTAGATTTATTTGTATTTGAAGTATTAGATAAAGTTGCGGCAGCAAAGACTAAAGAAGAAAAGATAAAGTTATTAAGACAACACGAATCATGGGCTTTAAAGGATATTTTAAATGGAACATTTAATGAAGCCTTTAAGTGGAATCTACCTCCAGGTAAACCGCCTTATAGAGCATCAAGGCCTGAGAGCGCGCCTACAAATCTTCTAAGACAGAACGTTCAATTTAGATACTTCTTCGAAGGTGGACCTGGTGATAAGTTAAGTCCACCGAAAAGAGAAAGTCTTTTCATAGGATTATTAGAAGGCATACACCCAGATGACGCATTAGTTGTTCTTAATATGATTGCAAAGAAGTCTCCAAAGGGTATAACAAAAAAGTTAGCAGAAGAAGCATTTAATGGTTTACTTTCTAAATAATGTATGGTATAATTAATCATGAATTGGTTAATTGTAGTATTTTTTGTTGGTGTATATGCTGATGGTACACAAGATAGTTATGTCTTCGAAAAGCCTTCTTTCAAAACTAAGGCTGAGTGTATGTATGCAGCTAATGATAAACAACAAATCGATCTCTTTGTTAAGAAGTTAATACTTGATGTAGGTCACAGAGATATACATAAGGTAGTTTGCACCACAGAAAATCAGATACGAGCAGCCATAAAGTTGAGCAATGGAGGATCTGATATATGAACATATTTGTTTTGGATAAAAACCCAACTATAGCAGCACAAATGCTATGCGATAAACATATACCAAAAATGATAGTCGAGTCTGCGCAGATGTTAAGTACAGCGCATAGACTCCTTGACGGTACACCAGAAAAACGAAGATCAAAGTCTGGTAAAACTATGCAAACATACTATTCTTTTGGTGATGTACGAGATAAACTATACTATCTTGCTGTACATAAGTATCATCCATGTACTACATGGACTACAGAATCAGAAGATAACTATCGATGGCATTATTGTCATTTTACAGCCATGTCAGAAGAATATGAATACAGACGAGGAAAGATACACAAAACATGGGATCTCCTTGGTATGCTACTTGCAGCACCACCTAGGAATATATCTCGAGGACCATTGACAGAATTTGCACAAGCTATGAGTCATTTTCCAGATTGTAAAGTACCTGGTGATGCAGTAAAAGCTTATCGTAATTATTATCATGCAGCCAAACCATTTGCTAAATGGGAATGGCGTAGACAAGCTCCAGACTGGTGGAAAGGATACCAAAATGCCGACTTACACGCTGCGTAATATCAAAACAAAGAAAAGCTTTGACGTATTTTGTACCTATACAGAACTACAAAAAATGCTTGAAGAAGATCACAACTTAGTTCAAATGTTAGTAACACCTACAGTTATTGGTGGTTCAGGATCATTACTAAGTAAAACATCTGATGGTTGGAAAGATCATCTTAAAGAAATCAAAAAAGCATCTGGAAAGGGTAATACAATAAAGGTTTGATATGGAGTTTATACATGAAAAAATTGATATGGGATACGATAACTTGGATCGCGCTGAACACGCAGATGGTCGTCGCTATGTTACTGTTGACGGTAACGCTTATCCTTCTGTTACTACAGTATTGAGTATAATACACGAAGAAAAGATAGCAGCATGGAGAAAAAAGGTTGGTACAGAAAAAGCTAATCAGATCGGTACACAAGCTGCAAATCGAGGTACATTAGTACATGAGATAATAGAAAAATATTTACATAATGAAGATACAACCGACTATCTACCTCACATACAACAATCACTTAAAAACTTAAAGCCTCTGTTAGATAAGCATATTACCAAAGTATTTGCTACAGAAGCTCCATTGTATAGCGATCATCTAAAGTTAGCAGGTACATGTGATTGTATTGCTGAATGGGACGGTGTTCCTACAATAATCGATTTTAAAACATCTAAACGACCTAAGAAAAAGATAGACATACCAAACTATTTTGCTCAACTTGCAGCTTATGCTGTTATGTGGGAAGAAAGAACTGGTATGGCTGTAAGTAATACTCGCATTGTTATGGATGTTGATAACTTCCATCCTGTAATGTACAAAGAAACTCGAGACGATTGGATAGATCTCATGATAGAAACACGAGATGAGTATAATCGTCGTAAGAAGTTTCATTCATAAGTGTTACATTAATATCACACTATAATTATTTTCGCTTTATTTAAAAAAAAGCATGTACAATCATTTAATTATGAGGTATACTGGTACTATAATAACTAATGAGGAGATATTATGAAAAAAATTAATGATCAGATACCAATGACCTTCCAACAGGAAGTCAATCTACATGAACATGGTAGTATCTGGGGTCGTAAAAAGACCGCAGAAGACTTTCGTCGTGATGCTATTCGGCGTAAGCAGACTTCTAGAGTTGGTCAAAAGAGACTGGCTTTTTTAAACCAGCCTGGAATGAGGCAATTATCACAAGACTTGGAAGAGCAAAGAGTTGCTCAACCTTGGAATGAGTTTGCTACTAGTATGAGTAGCGCTCTTTCAGTTTGGGGTCAGTGGACTCCAGGTCAATTAGCTGCTGTTAAGAAAATGGTAGCTAAATTTAAAAAGTCCATCGAAGGCAAAACAGCTCGATGGGCTGGAATACAGGGGTACATATATGAATAATGTAGTACTTACAGATTGTGATGGAGTTCTCTTAAACTGGAGAGATTCCTTTGATTCATGGATGATGAGACAGCATGGAATATTTGCTACAGGTGATGTTCGTGTTTACGATCAAACTGAAAGATACCAAGATCCTGAAATCTGGAAAAAAATCACAGAATTCAATGCATCAGCAAATATTGGTTGGTTACCGCCACTTTATGATTCAGTAAAGTATGTTAGAAAAATATACGAAGAGTTAGGAATGAAGTTCACAGTCATAACTTCTCTATCTCTTAATCCTTATGCGCAAAAACTAAGAACACAAAATCTTACCAATATATTTGGTAAAGACGTGTTTGATGAATTTATTTACCTAGACACTGGTGAAGACAAAGATGTTATCCTTGGAAAATATGCAGAATATTATCCAGGTGCATATTGGATTGAAGACAAAGTTAAGAACGCCATTGATGGCGCTGAAGTTGGTCTTCAACCATTATTAATCAAGCATCCTCATATTAAAACAGAAAATACTGAGGATATCCCTTTAATGTCTAACTGGAGAATGGTGTATGAAACAATCGTTGGCTAGCGTACTAGTACTAAGATCACAATTTGAAGAATTAACTAAAAACTTTACTATGAGTCATGGGTCAGATATAGATACTATAAAATGGTTTATTGAAGAAGGACATAAATCAAATTCATTGCGTAGAGGTTTTAAAAAGGCTAAGTCTATAGCAGAAACAATTTGGAGTTACCATGCAAAAGAAGTTACAAAAAGATTCGAAGTACAATGATCAAGATCTAAATGGCGACGGTGTTGTATCAGATGATGAATTAGATGAATGGAAACAAGCAGAAGAAGTGAAGAGATTAAATAGAAAACAAATGCATCAAAGAAATATGGCGTGGGTTGCTCTCGCATCTATGCTTTTATTTACTGCAATAATGTTTACACCTATCGTACCTGATGAAAGAATAAAACTTTTGACTGATATATCAAATTTATTTTATTTAGCTCAAGCTGGCATCGTAGGTGCATTTATGGGATTTGCTGCCTTTGATAAATCAGGCATGAAAGGAAAGTAATAATACATCATGAAAAGATTGATATATCAAGTTTATGTACATAAACGTTCTAAATTATATGACCATTGCACACAATCAGTAAAAAACTATTGTAGAGAACATGGAATAGCGCATGTAGTTCAAACTGCACCACAACTATTCATAAAACCTAATATATTTGTTACAGGTAGGAGTAGAGAATCATATGAAAAATATGGTGGTTACTTACCGATATATGAAAAAGAAAATGCGTTTGCATACTTCGGTGATTACGATCAAATAGCAATCATCGATGCAGATGTATATATTAGACCTGGCGCTCCTGACTTTTTTGAAGAGTTAGATGAATCATATGACTTCGGTGGTGTTATTGAAAGAGACATGCCAGTTACTCAGGATTATCATGCCAAATTAAAAAATTATTCTCACATGCAATATGCTTCTCTTCCTACATTTAAAGATACTGTATGGGGAGCCGAAGCTGCTCCATTTATGAATATGGGAGTTATGTTGATGAATAAATCTTTTGCTAAATATCTTAATGGTCAAACGCCAAAACAGTTCATAGGAAGAGATGAGTTTCAACCCTTTGTTGATGGAATGGGTGCATGGAAATGGTCAACGGATCAGACTTTGTTAAACTATTGGATTCCAAAAGTTGGAATGAAAGTTAAAAATCTTCATTGGAAATGGAATGGATTATATGGTGTAAATACTAAGATCAAAGAATGTCATTTTGTGCATTTCTTTTTAAGAGATCATTTACCGCAACAAGGCGAACATGTTGAAGAACTAATGGAGCAAGTTAGTGGATAATAAAGAAATAGATATAAGAATAGCAGTTTTAGAAACTATGCACAAAGATTTACACGATCAATGCGAAAAGAATCCTACTGCTGAACTTAAGAAGAGAAAACTAGAAGTTAAGACAGAACTTCAAAAACTACAAACCAAAAAAGATTATGATTATGATGAACATGCTGGCGGGATTGAAACCTTTTAAAACTATTAAATTTAACGGAAAAGAATATCCAGAATTTCAAACGAACGGCAATGCAGCAAGATTTATCATGCCATTTGCTAAAGAGGTTTGTAAAGGAAAAGGATTAGATATAGGTTGCGGCAAAGAAGATTGGGCATTACCTGGTTCTATTCCTATTGATATAGAATTTGCAGACAAATGGGATGCAACTCATTTACCTGATTACAAACACGATTATATATTCTCATCTCATTGTCTAGAACATCTTACAGATTGGGTAAAAGTTTTAGATTATTGGGCTACAAGAATTAAGAGGAATGGTGTATTGTTTTTATATCTTCCTGATTATTCACAAGAATATTGGAGGCCATGGAATAACACGAAACATGTTAATATATTAAAACCTGAATATCTCAGAGATTACTTAGCACATCATGACTGGAAAAATATAAATGTATCTGGTGTAGATCTATATAACTCATTCGCGGTATATGCAAGAAAATGCTGGTAAAAGTGGAAAGATTAAAAAAAATAGTTGTAAACGGTACGTTTGATTTACTTCATGGCGGACATATAGATCTACTCAATATGGCTAAGATGTATGGAGACTACTTAATTGTAGCTATAGATACTGATAGACGAGTAAGAATTCATAAAGGTAAAGATCGACCAATAAACAATCAAAATACGAGAAGGAAAATATTAGAGAATATAAAGGCGGTTGATGAAGTAGTATTATTTAATTCTAACGATGAATTAATATCAATTATTAGTGACTGCGATCTGAGAATTATTGGATCCGACTGGAAAAAGAAACAATCTGCCATAGTCGGAAGAAAAGCATGTAAATTATTATTTTTTGATAGAGTAAATGATGAATCAACAACAAAAACGATCGAAGATTATATTAATAGGCGACAGCTGTAAAGACGTAACGCATTTTGGCCATGTTAATAGATTAAGTCCTGAAGGACCTTTCCCAGTATTAGATTATCATAGCACAGAAGTTGCTGATGGTATGATCATGAATGTTTATAATAATTTCATGAACCTACTTGTACGACCTGATGATGTTACCATCTATTCAAAACTATGTGAAGAGAAAATACGATACGTTGATGACGTATCTCAACGACAACTCATGCGTATGGATAGCCCAATACTAGAAGATAATAAAGCAATAGACTTAACAGGTTTATTATTAGCAGATCTGTCTGACTTTGATGCAATCGTAATATCTGACTATAATAAAGGTTATGTAACTTATGACTTTGTACAAAACTTAAGAAAAAAATATCATGGACCAATCTTCATAGATTCTAAAAAACCAGACTTAGCTAAATTTAAGGGCTGTATAGTTAAGATCAATCGAGATGAATGGAATAAAAGGACATCTGAAGGAGATGATACATATATTATAACAGGCGGAAGAGATGACGTTACGATAAGATTCGCAGGATCAACTCATGAAGAGTATGTACAACCGCCTCAAGTTGAAACACATGATCCATGTGGGTGTGGAGATACATTTTTGGCAGCATTCGTTTATGATTATTTAAATAATCAAGATATGATTAAAGCTACAGAATTTGCAGTACAAGCTGCAGCAGTTACAGTTACTAAAACAGGTGTATATGCACCTAATCTTGAAGAAATAACAGGAGAAGATCATACGTACCATTAATAAAGGTTGGGGTCAGGAATACATATTCGCTGATGAAAAAGATTACTGCGGTAAGTTCTTAAACTTTGATGAAGGCAAAAAGTTTTCTATGCATTTTCATGCTGTCAAAGATGAAACATGGTATGTGTTAGAAGGTAAATTCAAAGTAAGATGGATAGATACTAAAACAGCAGTACAAAGTGAAACTATCTTAGAAAGAGGACAAAAGTGGAGGAATCCACCATTGATGCCTCATCAATTGATATGTATAGAACGTGGATCTATAATGGAAGCATCAACACACGATGATCCTAATGACAACTATCGTGTACAACCTGGGGATAGTCAATCATGATTTACATTGTTGATATCGATGGAACTATATGTAATACAAAAGATGGTAAGTATGCTGAATCTAAACCAATGTTTAATAGGATTGAAAAGATTAATAAGTTATATGATGAAGGACATACAATAAAATACATGACAGCAAGAGGTGCTGTAACTAAAATGGATTGGAGAGAACTTACTGAAACACAACTTAAAGAGTGGGGATGTAAGTATCACGAACTTGATGTAGGTAATAAACCACATTTTGATTTGTGGATAGATGATAAGGCAATTAATTCAGAAGAGTTTTTCAAATGAAAGGACAAATAGTTTATATAGAAGGCCATATGGAGTCAGAAGAACAAGCTCAACAAGCTTTGACATCCTTTAAAAGATGGAACTGGGATGTAGAGTTACACAAAGGTCTTACTGCAGAAACAGTACAAGATACAGAAGAATTTAAAAATTTAGGCATAATAGAAAAAAGCAGACTAATAGACTTTAAGGTTGAAGATCATCACAAATATTTAACTAAAATGGCATGCGCAATAAACAATGCACAATTTTGGAAGAAAGTCGTAGAGAGCAATGAACCTATGGCGTTCATAGAACATGATGCTATTTGTATAACGAGTTGGGATAATCATAAGTTTAGTGACTATCTAATATTAAATTGCGAAAGCGTCTTTCAACCTCCTAATAAATTAGGTCTACTACAATTTGTAAATTATAACTGGAAAACATTTGGTCTTGCAAGATGGGCTGAAGATTATCCTTTAAAATATCACAAAGATAACGCATGGTATGATGCATCTATGGCGCCAGGAACTGGAGCTTACGCCATGACTCCTCAAGGTGCAAAGAAGATGTTAAAGGCCGTAGAAACTCATGGATTAGATCAATCTGATTTTATGATAAACTCAAAGAATGTTACAATGCAAACTTATATTCCAAGTCCTGTAACGTTTAACACAGTCAATCTAAGTACTTCATACGGCATTCAATGATTAACTTAGTAACTCAAAGTCCTCGTCCTTTAGGCGATGCTATTGATACTATCTTTTTGGCCCATACAATATCAAAGGTTGATGATAATATTGTCAATCTACATATGTCTCATCCAGATCTCCAAGTATTAAATGATCTTGTAAAGTTTGGAGATGTAGAACTTAATTCAACTCACCATTATTTTAAAGGTATGACAACAGGTAAGTTTGATTATGATAATATAAAAGATAAAGCATTTTATATATTATATTCAAAACAACTTGACACTATTCCTCTTCAGAAGAATATTGAAAAGAGAGATATAGATTTACCTAAAAGATTCATTACAGTTCAATGGGATGCTGGTCAACTATACCGTAAGGTTGATAGATGGAGTGATGATAGAATACCAAACATAGAAAGTTATTATAAGAACTTAGGTTATGAAATAATAAGAGTTGGCGGTGAAGGTGATTATAAGAACCTTAAAGATATAATATACATTATGTCTAAGGCAAGTTTACATGTTGGTGCTGATTCTGGTATGATGCATGTTGCAAAGTTCTTATTGCCCATGAATAAGATACATGTTTATATAAACATAAGAGAAAGAAAAGATGATCCGAGATTTCCTGATAGTTGGAACGTTGCGTTCATGGCAAGAGAGATATTTAGGCGTGGTGCAAAGATGAACTTTTGTGAATATCCTCATGCCGAACAAATACAATATTTCAAGGATGTAAGTTTATGGGCTTAGGCGATGATATTATCTTTTTAGGAAAAGCTGAAGAAGTATATAAAGAAACAGGCAAAAAGATAGTTCCGTTATATCACGCTGGTTGGAATACACTATACGATAATGTTGAGTTTATAACAAAGGTAAAAGATGAAAACTCTTTGACAATGAATGCTCGTGACACTGATGAACCATCTGATATTCACGTTGATTATTATACAAAGGGTCGAGAACAAACCATACTCGGCGAAAGAATGATATGGAGACCATTTAAACCATCTAAATATAAAGTAAGACTAACTAAGGAAGAATTAGATACAAATACTTTTACAGACTTCATCTTAATAAATCCTGATTATAAATCCACTTTCTTCTCGAGAAATAAAGACTGGGGATTTAGAAAATATCAAGAGCTTACAAATAGATTAACTGAAGATGGATACCGTGTTGTAAGAATAAAACCAGGTGGTCAATACGTGGAACCAGATTTAGAGAATGCCATAAATGTTTACAGTGATGATTTAAAAAAATCAATAGCGATAATGAGTAGAGCTAAACTTGGTATAACTTATCACGGTTTTGTAACTCATATATTAGGAGGATATAATATTCCAGCTGTTGATATACAAGGTGGTATTACTGATTCTAATATCATGAGTTATGATAATCATATAATCATAGGATATGAACATCCTCGAACCCCATGTGGTGCAACGTATTCATGCACACATTGTGATGAAGCTAACGAATATATAACAGTAGATATGGTATACGAAGCATGCAAAAAACTCTTATAATACAAGTCGAAGTAGGTAACACTCCAGGATATATCTATGGCGGAGACCAAACTGCTGATGCAGTAGAAGGAGCTAAGATAATGAAATCTCATTTAGTTCCTACAGTAGAAAGATATTGCGAAAAGCATGGATATGATTACAAAAAGATAACAGAATATCCCAAAGATTTAGACATAACATACTTCAACTATAGTTCAAAAGGTGAAGACTATGACTTCTCAAAGGGAGGGAAAAATAAGTGTTCAACTCTCATCAGATACTTAGCTATGGGTGATGATACCTATGACAGAATTGTAGTATTGGATAACGACATATGGGCTACGCCATGGGCTGATCCATTACCAGAAGCAAAGGGACATCACGGTGTAGAAGACTTAGGGAAAGATTATCGCGGAACTGCAAGTCAAATGAATTTGCCATTTGGAAAGTTTATAAATGGTGGTGTGCAGATGGTAGATAAAGAAGCTGGAAAAAGTTTAAATAGATACATCACAGAAGCAATTAAAACTAAAGCTAGGCCTCCTGGAGGTAGACACACAGATCAATCATATATGAATCATTGGAGATCCCAAAATATACCATTAGCTTATACGTTGCCTTATAAATGGAATTTTATGGTAGGACTACATAAAGAATCTTTTGAGAGTGCATCTTTTGTACATTTTGCTGGAGCTCAAGGAAGAAAATACTTGATAAGACAGACTCATATTATAAAATGAAAGAATTAGTATTCATATTAACGATAATGAATGGTGATCAGGCTGAAGGTGAGATAGTCCATCCTAATATGGATAAATGTAAATGGTATGCTGAAAAAATTAATAACCAAAAGACGAACTTGATTCTCAATTATTCGGCATGGTGTAAACCACTTGTAAGAGATAAGATCGAGGAATAAAATGGGAATATGGAACTGGGGAAAAGGTAAAAAAGAACCTAATATACAGACAGTTGTTTATGTAGATAGCGATAGAATTTCGTGTAATGGAAATGGAGAACATCCAAAAGTTTGGTATACTGTACCAGATGACGGCTATGTGCAATGCGGTTATTGTGATATTATGTTTATGAGAAAAGAACTTACAGAAAAAGAAAAGATGGATAAGCACTTTAATGGCACAACTTACACAAAGGACGGATTAGACAATGACTTTTGAAATATTTACAATAATATGTTTAATCGTAACAATTATAATTGTTCCAATCTATATGTGGTTGTTACGTAATATCAAGAACTCTTG
>Ga0181394_1000059_pt1 | contig 38984 bp, 50 predicted proteins | sample 17SPOviralmetaG_FD_130123 | JGI IMG/M metagenome (GOLD analysis project Ga0181394, IMG submission 130123) | Marine viral communities from the oligotrophic San Pedro Time Series (SPOT) site, San Pedro Channel, CA, USA - 17 SPOT_SRF_2010-11-23 | ecosystem: Environmental > Aquatic > Marine > Strait...
GCTACGAGAATGAAATAGAACAAAATACCCCTGGATCTAAATCCATTTCAGCTAGTAGATCAACAACTGATACTTCTGGGTCCGAATAAATTTCTAGTATTCGTTTATGAGTTCGAATTTCAAAGTGCTCTCTTGAATCTTTGTCAACATGGGGTGATCTTAAAACACAGTAAATTCGTTTAGAAGTAGGTAAAGTTACCATTCCAATCGAATTTAATGATGTTGGACTTAAAGTTTGAGTAATTTTTCGACATGAAGAAACTAAAAGTTCATGATTAAAAGATTCTAATCGTATACGAACTTTTTCATTCGTTTTATTATTCATAAAATTTTTTAATTATTTGATAATTTTAGAAACTACACCTGCTCCAATTGTACGACCACCTTCACGAATAGCAAAGCGCATACCATCTTCGATCGCAACAGGATAGATTAATTCTGCTGTCATTTTAATACGATCACCTGGTAATACCATTTCAACTGCTGAACCATCATCTGCAGTGAAATCTGTAATAGCACCTGTTACATCAGTTGTTCGAACATAGAATTGTGGACGGTAACCAGTGAAGAATGGAGTTGAACGACCACCTTCCTCATTTGTTAAAACGTATACTTCTGATTCGAATACTGTGTGTGGAGTAATTGTACCTGGTTGAGATAATACCATTCCACGTTCAATATCTTCACGAGTTACACCACGTAATAAGATACCTACATTATCTCCAGCGAAACCTTCGTCTAAAGTTTTTTGGAACATTTCAATTCCAGTAATAGTTGTTGTTTGTGTCTCAGCAATACCAACAATCTCAACACTTTCACCTACTTTTACTACCCCTCTTTCAATACGACCCGTTGCAACTGTTCCTCGACCTGTAATTGAGAATACATCTTCAATTGCCATTAAGAAAGTTTTTTCTGTATCACGCTCTGGTGTTGGAATATATGTATCCACAGCTTCCATTAATGCAAAAATTTTATCAACCCATGGGTTTTCACCACGTTTGATAGAAGGGTTTGATGAAATAGCTTCAATTGCTTGTAAAGCTGAACCTGGGCAAATTGGAATATCATCACCTGGGAAATCATAATCAGATAATAATTCACGAACTTCTAATTCAACTAATTCTAATAACTCATCGTCATCTACTTGATCTTGTTTATTTAAGAATACAACGATATCTGGAACACCTACTTGTTTTGATAATAAGATATGCTCACGAGTTTGAGGCATTGGACCATCAGCTGCTGAAACAACTAAGATAGCTCCATCCATTTGTGCTGCTCCCGTAATCATGTTTTTAACATAATCAGCGTGACCTGGACAATCTACGTGTGCATAGTGACGGTTTTGTGTTTCGTATTCAACGTGTGCTGTGTTAATAGTAATACCACGAGCACGCTCTTCTGGTGCTCCATCGATATCAGCATAATCTTTAATCGCAGAACCACCTTCTAATGATAAAGTTGCAGTAATTGCTGCTGTTAATGTTGTTTTACCGTGGTCAACATGACCAATTGTTCCAATATTAACGTGTGGTTTCGTACGTTCAAATTTTTCACGTGCCATTATAAAATTCCTTTAAGTTTTAAAAAATTACAATTAAATTTTAGCTTGTAGCGAAATCATTCTTTATTTTTGATTGGAATTAATATCTAAAATGAGCAAAAGCTTTATTTGCTTCAGCCATCTTATGAGTTTCTTCCTTCTTCTTAATAGTATTACCAATTTCGTTTGCAGTGTCAATAATTTCATTTGCTAATTTAATTGACATGCTTCTTCCAACTCTTTGTTTTGAGTATTGAATAATCCATCGTAATGATAGATTTGTTGCTCTAAATCGACTTACTTCAATTGGTACTTGATATGTAGATCCACCGATTCTTCGTGCTTTAACTTCTACAACAGGACTAGCTTTTCGAATTGCATTTTCAAATACTTTTAATGGATCATCATTTGTTTTCTTTTGAATGATTTCAAATGCATCATATACAATTTTTTTTGCAATTGTCTTTTTGCCTGATTTTAAAATCCGTGTAATAAGTAAACTAACTAAATAACTATTATAAACAGAATCAGTTTCCGGAAAACGTTTCTTTGAAATATTTCTACGTGACATAAAATATAATTACTGAATGTTTTTATTTCGTTTAATAAATTTTTATTTATTAAGCTTTTGGCTTTTTAACACCATATTTAGAACGACCTTGTCGTCTATCTTGCACACCCCCAGTATCTAAGGCCCCACGAACAATGTGATATCTTACACCCGGTAAATCTTTTACTCGACCACCCCGAATTAAAACCACGGAATGTTCTTGTAAATTATGGCCAATTCCAGGAATATACGCTGTTACTTCAAAGCCAGAAGTTAATCGAACCCGAGCAACTTTTCGGATAGCAGAATTGGGTTTTTTTGGTGTTGTTGTATAAACTCGTGTACAAACTCCTCGTCGCTGTGGACAATTTACAAGAGCTGGAGATTTTGTTTTCTTTTTAATAACTGTACGTCTTGAACGAACTAATTGCTGAATAGTTGGCATAAAAGTTTTAAAGTATTTTTAAATATGTTATTGGTCAGTTGAATCTAAACCATATTTTTTCATAAATCGTTCAACTCGTCCTTCACTGTCAATCATAACCTGTGACTTTGTGTAAAACGGGTGGTTTGCTAACCACATATCTACCTGAAGTTCTGGTTTTGTTGAACCAATTAAACCCAAAGGCTTTCCATCACATAGGATAGGCGTTTCGGCAAACCATTCAGGATGTAAATCTGTTTTTGGCATAATAGTTTTTGATATAATTTTAACGTTTTGAGTATTGAGGAGCTTTTCTTGCTTTTCTTAAACCATATTTTTTACTTTCTTTAATACGTGAATCACGTGTTAAGAATCCATAGGGTTTTAAACTAGCTCGATGTTGCTCATTTATTTTACATAATTGTCTCGCAACTCCTAATTGGATTGCTTCTGCTTGTCCAGTAAGACCACCACCTTTTACAAATGCAACAATATCAAATTGAGAATCTAGTTTTACAGCTTTTAATGGCGCTAAAACATTTGATAAATACGTATCGTTATATTGTAAATATTGATTTCCAGAAACTTTATTAATTGTAATATTTCCATCACCTGGTACTAAGAAAACTCTCGCAACAGCTTGTTTTCGTTTTCCAAGTCCAATATCAGTCTTTTGAAAAATTAACTTTGTCATAAGTCTTTCGTTTTATTTTATCTACTTATTATTGAAATTTAATTGTACCTAGTATGTTAGAAATTTAAAACAGTAAGATGGTTCAAATTTCTTCTTATCCAATTTTAAGACTTGAATATAAATCTGTAACATCAATTTCAATTGGATTTTGAGCTTGATGAATATGGCTTTCACCGTTATAAATCTTTAATCGGCGCATTAATCGTTTTGCTTCAGTCTGTGATAACATTCTTTTAACTGCTCGTTGAATTGTAAATTCTGGTAAACAGTCTACAACATTTCGAATTTTTAAAGACTTCCCTGGTCGACCAGGATTTCGAACAAGAAAATGTTTACTGTTTTCATTTAAAACAATTGCATCTGCATTGATTAAAACGACGTAATCTCCTGCATCTACAGCTGGATGATATTGCGCTTTGTTTTTACCTTTCAGTAAACCTGCAATTATAGTTGCTAGTCGACCTAACGTTTGTCCACTGCAATCAATAAGATACCAATTACGGTTCTTATAATCTTTAGTTGGTAAGAATGTTTTATTTAGTGAGTTCATAATTTTTGTTAATAACTAAAAATAATCATAGGTAAGCATTATCGTAAAATAATACCTAATTTATTTTTTAATGTCGAAAAAACTTCAATAGATGATTTTCGACCAAAGTTTTTTAGTTCTTGAAGTTTTTCAGGCGAATATTGTAATAAATCCCCAACTGTATTGATTTGAGCCTTTTTTAAACAATTATAAGCTCGAACTGATAATTGTAATTCTTCAATTGCAATATTGGTATATGGTTCAATACTTATAGATTGAATATCTGGTTTTAATTTATTAATTTGTGTTGCTTGTTTTGTTTCCACTAATAAACTAAATAAATCAATAGTAACCTGAGCTGCTGATTGAAATGCTTCATCTGGTGAAATACTACCATTTGTCCAAATATCTAAAAACAAACGTTCTGTGATATTATTTGCAGTATCATAAACGTTTTCTATTTTGAAATCGACTTTTTGAACAGGCATAAAAATTGTATCAAGTTGTAGATAATTTTCATCATCTTCTAAAAAAGTTTGGGATGCTAATTTATATCCAGTACCATATTCAAACTTAAATTCAATCTCAATTACATTTGCCGTTGAAATTGTCATAATATAATGATTTGGATTTACAAGTTCTAAATCAGATGGTAACTGAATTAAATCAGCTGTAACTACTATTGGTCCTTGAATTTTTAAGCGACCAAATTGAGGTGATTGAGGATTACCACGTAAGATAACTCCTTTTAAATTTAGTAAAATTTCCAGAATATCTTCACGAACTCCAGGAATCGTCGAAAATTCATGACTAACTCCAGCAATCCGAACTGCGGTAATTGCAACTCCACCTAAGTCATTTAATAGTACTCGTCGTAATTGATTCCCGATAGTGATTCCTTGACCTGATTTTAAAGAATTTATTAAAAATTGTCCATGACAAGCCCCTGATTCGATCTTGTCAGATTTAAGGCATTTTACTGAAATGTTATTTATCATTTGATTTTTTAAAACTAAACGCTAAACGCGACGGCGTTTTGGAGGTCGACATCCATTATGTGGAACAGATGTGATATCCTGAATCGATGTTATCTCTAATCCTGCTCCTTCAATGGCTCTAATCGCAGTTTCACGGCCTGATCCTTGACCTTTTACTAAAATGTCAACACTTTTGATTCCAATAGTGGCTGCTTCAAGAGCTGCTTTTTCAGCAGCAGTCTGAGCGGCAAACGGTGTACTTTTTCGTGCTCCTTTAAATCCTGAACTTCCAGCAGATGCCCATGAAACAGTATCACCATTTACATTTGTAATAGTTACAATTGTATTGTTAAAAGTTGACTGAATATGGACAACACCATTTCTTAAATTACTTTTGTCTTTTCTAATTGCTGATTTTCTAGTTGTTTGTGGCATATAAAAATTTCAAATAAATCCAATACTCGTATAAAAATTATTTTTTCTTACCTGTAACAGTTTTCTTAACTCCACGTCGACTACGTGCATTTGTTCGAGTTCGTTGACCGCGTACAGGTAGACTATTTCGATGGCGTTTTCCTCGATGACAATTGATTTCATTTAATCGTTTAATGTTTAAACCATTAAATCTTCGTAGATCACCTTCTAATTTTAAATCTGTATTTTCTAAGGTTTGACGTAAAGCAACTGTTTGTTCAGTTGTTAGATCGTAAACACGCGTATCTGAATCAATTTCTGCAATTTCAATAATTTTTTTTGCAGATGTAAGGCCGATACCATGAATATAAGTTAATGCGTATGCAATCTTCTTATTTCTTGGTAAATCAACACCAACTAATCTTACCATTTGATAAACTCCTTTATAATATTATCCCTGACGTTGTTTTTGTCACACATTTTTTTATTGAAAGACAAACTTTCATTTTTTCATTTTTAAATACTAATTTTTAGTTTATCGATACATATCCGTATAAATCTCAGAGAAGTAAATATTGCTTACTTCACGTTTTAAATCTAGAACTACACCCCCTAAAATTAAAAAAGATGTGGTACTTAAACCATTTAAACTAGTAATATTTAATGCAGATTCAAGAAAATTAGGAACAATTGTTATGAATGCAAGTAATGTAGCACCTAATAATGTAATTCTCTGGATTTCTTGTTTTAAGTAATATATTGTTTGAACTCCTGGCCGAACACCGGGAATTTTAACCGCAGATTTTTGAAGTTGATCAGAAATATCTTTTGGATTTAAGACAATTGATGAATAAAAAGAACTAAAGGCTAAAATTAAAACAAAATAACCTATCCAGTAAATCCATTTAAAATCAACAAGAAAGTTTAATGATTGGGATATGCCTAAATTACTAATAAGATAATTTGGAAGAACTAAAACACTCGTTGTTAAAATAATTGGCATTACACCAGCTTGATTAAATCGTAAAGGAAGATAACTTATTCTATCATCTTCATAATTGTCATATTGCGATACTCGACTTAACCGTTTAGATGAAATTAAGTTAATATTAAGAGTAGAATTCTGCAATAGAACAATAGCATATAATGCAAATAAAATTAAAATTCCAAGTCCAAACATAGACGTCACTGAAAGAACCATAGTGTTTTCACTATTTTCAGTGGCTATCTTACTGATAAGGTTTGGTAAATTTGAGACAATGTTTGTATAAACCAATAAGGATGTCCCATTTCCTAAACCATAATCCGTTATGACTTCACTTAACCATAAAACAATCATTGCTCCTGCAGTTAACCAGACCACAATTTGACTTGCTAAAATAACATTCCAGTCAAATAGTACGGGACGAAGATATAAACTAACCCCAATACTTTGAATAATGGCTAAAATTAAGGTGATATTACGTGTTAGCCGACTAATTTCACGTCGACCTTGGAAATCACCTTCTTTTTGTAATTTAGCTAATTGTGGAGAAAAACCAATCAGAAGTTGAAGAATAATAGTTGCATTTATGGCTGGGAAAATATTTAAAGTAAACAACCCAATAATAAAAATCTTATCTCCTAAAAATGTACGTATCAAATTTTTAGCAACTAAATTCTGTTGAATTGAAAATGCTAAATCATTGTGATTAATTCCAGGAACTGGAAGAAATGTACCACTTCGAATAAATAAAAGTACTATCGAAGTAATAAAAATACGCGGTAATAAAATTTTTATAAGTCTCCAACTAATTTTAATTATCACAGTTTATTTTTTTTAGATTTTTATAAATTATTTTTAATTCAAGTCACGGATTTTTGCGACCTGTGATTTAGTTGTTAAACTTTCTAAAGCACAAATAGATGCTCTTGCATTATTTAATAAGTTATTTGATCCTAGTTGTTTTGCAATAACATTTTTAACGCCTGCGACTTCTAATACAATACGAACTGCTCCACCAGCAATTACACCTGAACCCTCAATTGAAGGTCGCATAATTACCTTACAAGCTCCAAAATTTCCAGTTACATTATGTGGAATACTTAAAGATTTTGTAATTGGTAATTCAATTAAATTTTTGTGACCATCAGCTTTTGCTTTTTTAAAAGCATTTACTACATCATCAGCTTTTGCAACACCAACACCAACTTTTCCATTTTCATCACCAATTACAACAATTGCACGGAAACTTAATTTTTTCCCACCTTTTGTTACTTTTGAAACTCGACTAATTTTAATTAATCGTTCTACAAATTTTGGTTTGTTACGTGAATTTTTTTTTACTCTACTTACTTTTTTTAAATCAGTGCTCATAACATTTAATTTATCTATATTATTTACAAATTTTGAAATTAAAATTTTAATCCACCTGCTCTTGCTCCATCTGCTAAAGCTTTTATACGACCATGATATAGATAAGGCCCACGATCAAAAACAATCTTTGTAATATTTTTTTTCAAACTTAGTTCCGCTAATTTTTCTCCAATAAGTCTAGATGCATCACAAGTGCGGCCTGTCGATAAATTAAGTTTAATTGAACGGTCTAAGGTTGAACAAGTTAATAAAGTTTTTGAAGTTGTATCGTCAATAATTTGTGCATAAATATTCTCATTTGAACGATAAACAGATAAACGTGGTCGTTCTTGCGTCCCTTTTATTGTTCCACGTAATGCTTGACGTTTTAATTTTCTATATTTATTCGGTTTTAATTTTTTGTTTTTATTTTTTAACTTTAATAAAGTCCGTCTAGAAAGTTTCATAATTTTGTGGGGGTTTAATATAAAATTTTGAGAATTCAATAAAAAAGTAGGAAAATTCATTAATCCAAATTGATAAACACAATTTAGTTAGTGAAGTTATTTTCCAGCTTTTCCAGCTTTACGAAGAATCTGTTCATTTTTATAAAGAATTCCTTTTCCCTTATATGGTTCTGGTCGTCTCCACTCACGTATCTTAGAAGCGAATAAACCTAATAATTCTTTATCACATGATTTTAAATTTATTGTTGTATTTTGAACAACTTCAACTGAAACAGTTTCGGGAATATCAATATTAACGGGATGACTATAACCTAAATTTAAAACGATCTCTTTTCCTTGAACTGCTGCTCGATAACCTACACCTTTTAAAATTAGGGTCAGTTCAAACTGTTCCGAAACTCCAATCACCATATTGTTGATTAGTGTTCGATATAATCCATGCATTGGACGAAGACTTCGATTATCAGTTTTTAAACCTACTGTTAAAGTGTTTTCATCCTGTTCAATTGCAATTGTATTAGGAACTGTAGTTTCTAAGGCTCCAAATTTTCCTTTTACACTAACTTTTGAACCGTCCCAATTTAAATCAACACCGGCAGGGATAGTAATTGGTATTTTTCCTATACGTGACATTTTCGAAACTCCTTATTTACCAAATATAACATAACACTTCACCACCGATACCAAGTTCTTTTGCTTTTAGGTTCGTCATTACACCTCGTGATGTTGACATAATAGCAATCCCTAAATTATCTAAAACTCTTGGCAATTCTTTTGAATTTGCGTAAACACGCAAACCTGGTTTACTAACTCGTTTAATTTCACTAATTACAGAGTTTCTAGATTTTCCTGTATATTTTAAGGAAAGTAATAAGTATTGTCGATTACCCTCTTGGTAATTTTCAAAACCTACAATAAACCCTTCATCTTTTAAAATATTTGCAATAGCTACTGACATCTTTGTAACAGGAATCTGAACAATCTGATGTTTTACCATAGTAGCATTGCGAATTCTTGTTAACATATCTGAAATCGTATCTGTTACCACAATTTTCTCCTTATCAAATATAGTTTTGTTTATTCTTGTGACCAACGTTTTCGTCTTAAATGGCGCTTACGATCCCACACTTGGCTCACTTCCGAGAATGACGAATATTTATCATAATATCCGCAATCATTTAATGGGAATCGTAAGAATTTGAACAGAATCATTCCATTTAGAATTTTGTCCATAGATTTAGACTGGTATTTTGGAGAAGACTGTTCTAAAACAATTGTAATTGTAAATCCACGTGCTTGATCTACATCATCATAATCGATTTCAGGAAAAATTAATTGTTCTTTTAAACCAAATGTATAATTCCCAGCTTTATCAAAACTACGTAAAGATAAACCACGAAAATCACGGATTTGTGCGAATGTAAAGAATAGTAGTTTTGTTAAAAACGCATACATCTTTTCACCTCGTAAGGTAACACTTAAGCCTAATTCCATATTTTCACGAATTTTGAACCCAGCAATTGCTTTTTTTGATCTTGTAATAATGGGTTTTTGTCCACTAATCCGTTCAAATTCTTCAATATTTTTTTTTAGAATGCTTGTATTTTGTGCTGCTAATCCAAGACCACGATTGATTTGAATTTTTTTTAATTTTGGAACTGTATGAGGATTCTTAAATCGCGAAGGACTATTCTGCATTAAAATTGGTTTAATACCTTCGTTATATTCCTTTTTTATATCTTCCAATAGATTATGAATATCACCAATTTCTTCTAATGAATGTTGATTTAGCATAGTAAGTTCTATTTAATTAATTTTACATTGGAATGATGAATAGGAGCTTCAAATTGTTTAATTTCACCTATCTCATTTTCTGTGGTTGGTTTCACATGTTTAAATTTAAAGTTAATTCCTTGGACAACCACTTTTTGCGTTTTTTTGTCGATTTTAATAACTTCTCCCGTTTCATTCTTATGGAAACCAGAAATAATTGTTACTTGATCACCAACTTTTACATGAAGTTTTTGTTTTTGTGCCATTTATAAAACCTCCGGAGCTAATGAAACAATTTTTGAAAGATTTTTATCACGAATTTCACGAGCCACTGGACCAAATACCCTTGTACCGCGTGGATTATTTTCAGGATTTACAATTACGGCAGCATTATCATCAAATCTAATATACATACCGTCTTTTCGACGAATAGTTTTTTTAGTTCTTACAATAATTGCTTTGACTACATCAGAACGTTTAATAGGCATATTTGGAATTGCTTCTTTCACAACGGCAATAATAGTATCACCAATTTCAGCATATTTCTTATTCCCACCTAATATTCGAATACACATTACTTTTTTCGCACCTGTGTTATCAGCTACGGTTAAAATTGTTTGAGGATAAATCATAAAATACTATTTAACTGATTAACGATGATTTTGAAAGAATTTCAACTAACTTCCAACGCTTTCTTTTACTTAGCGGTCGACATTCTTGAACTAATACTTGATCTCCGATGTTACATGTTTCTAGTTCATCATGAGCTAAGTATTTCTTAGTTTTGATTAATGTTTTAGCATAGATTGGATGTGGGTATCGATTTTCAATTTTGACTACAATTGTTTTTTGCATCTTATTGCTAATTACAACACCAACTTGTTGTTTCACTGACATTTTTTAACTCCTTAATTACGAATTATTTGTTAATTTCGTCTGTTTGGTCTACGTTTTTTAACCGTACTGTTAAAAGAGTCTTTAAATGAGCCAAATGACGTTTTGTATATTTTATTTCATGGGATTTTAAATTTTGTCGTGTCGCTTTTTTAAACCGTAAATTAAATAATTTGCTTTCGGTTTCAATAATCGCTTCTGAGATTTCTACATTTGAAAGTGAAAGAATGTCAGTAAATTTAGGTAAACTCATAGCTTATTTAATAGTTTCTTTAGTAATAAATTTTGTTTTTAAGGGTAATTTATAAGAAGCTAAACTTAATGCAGCCTTCGCAACTTCTTCCGGAACGGAACTAATTTCAAAAATAACTGTTCCAGGTTTTACTACAGCTACCCAATAATCTACAGCACCTTTACCAGATCCCATTCGTGATTCAGCCGCTCTTGCAGTAACAGTTTTATCTGGGAAGATACGAATCCATAATTTTGCTCCACGTTTTGTATAACGGGTAATTGTTCGTCGAGACGCTTCAATTTGACGTGAGGTAACCCAATTTGGTTCTAACGCTTGCAAACCAAAACTACCAAAGCAAATTTCATTACCGCGGGTTGCTTTTCCTCGCATACGTCCACGATGGTATTTTCTATATTTTGTTCTTTTTGGACTTAACATAACAAATGAATGTAATAAAAATATAAATTGTCTTAATAAATCTTATTTATTTTGATAAAATTTCACTTTTGAAAAGCCAAATTTTAATTCCTAAAACGCCATAAATTGTATTGGCTTCCGTTGTTGCATAATCGATATCTGCACGTAAAGTTTGTAATGGTACACGCCCTTCACGAACCCATTCACTTCGTGCAATTTCTGCACCATTTAAACGTCCAGAAACTTGAATTTTAATTCCATTTACGTTTTGTCGTTGCGCCCGTTGTAAAACAGTTCGAGTGGCACGTCTAAATGCAATCCGTTTTTCTAATTGTTCAGCAACTAAATCAGCTAAAAGTTTTGCTTCTAAATCAACAAATTCAATTTCCGAAACTTTAATTGTTAACTGACGACCTGCCGGTAATAATTTTTTAAGATTCTTTAATAGATTTTTTAATCCATTACCCATATCATCAACTAAGATTCCTGGTTTTCCAGTTTCAATAGTTAATTGAATATGATCTTTTAATACATTTCGACAAATTTTGACTTTTGAAATATAATTTGCTCTTGAAATTGTATTTATATAAGTTCGAATTTTGTCATCTTCTTCTAAAATGCTAGCGTACTGATTAAAATTAGCATACCATACAGATTGATGTTCTTGTACAATACCTAATCGAAACCCTAAAGGATGTGTTTTTTGACCCATATACGAATTCTTTTAATTTAATTGTTTTCTTTCATCACAACCGTAATGTGACAAGTTGGTTTTAAAATTTTATATGCGCGTCCTTGTGCACGAGGACGAATTCTTTTTAATTTTGGTCCTTCATCCGCAAAAATTTCTTCAATAATTAATTTTTTTTTATCTAATCCATAATTATGTTTCGCGTTTGCAGCTGCAGAATGAACTACTTGCCAAATAGGCCCACCAGCATCATAAGGTAAAAATTCTAAAATCATTAAAGCTTCTTGGTAGGAGCGACCTCGAATTTGATCAATCACTCGTCTAATTTTGTGCGGAGACATCCGAATATATTTTGCTACTGCTTTTACTGATTGCGAGTTGGCCATAGTAAGTTAATTAATACATGTATTTCTAGTTTATAAAAGTAACTTCTTTTCGTAAAATCCAAGGTTACCATAAAGGTTCAGGTTTTTTAACCGGAAGTTTCGTTGTATACAAGAATTTAATCGTTATATAACTAAATGGTTCTAAATTTGAAATATTTTTTGCTAAAAATTTATTAGCTTTGGATTCTTGGTGAATATAAATTTCATCAATCCAAATATCAAAAAAATCAATAGAAAAATTATTTTGTAAATAAAGAACAGGGGAATAAATAATAGCTAATAGAGTGTCCCTTTCTATAGGTTTTGATTTTAAAGAATACATAATATCATCAATAACATGATAAAAATATTTATTCTGAAAATTATTTAACATCATTTTATTAACTACTGATAATTCCTGATCATACTTGATATAAAACGTTTTTGATTTAATCTCATTGAAATTAGGATAAGAATGTGTCCATCGAGTGAATAATTGTCGACCTTCATAAGGTAACTTTAATTTTTCAGGAATCTCAATGTGTTCCAAATCTTTAAAACTTTTTTTATCCAAAGATAAAGATATCCATTCACCCACTGTATTTTCATTTTGAAGATAGACATCATTTTTAGTTTCTTTCTTTCTATCTTCCTGTCTATTGTAAATAGAAGATTCTTCCATATCTTTGTCTTGACGTTCATCTAAGGTTTTAGTGATTGTCGGATCTCCAATGACTTGTTCAAGATAACGAAATAGATTCAAATTCATTAGTTTCAAGTAATTAACGTTTTGATTTTCTATCAGCTTTAATATGAGTTTTGAAATTTCTTGTTGAAACAAATTCACCTAATTTGTGTCCCACTAATTGATCAGAAATGAAAATCGGTACATGTTGTTTTCCATTATAAACTGCAATTGTGAACCCAACCATATTTGGTAAAATTGTTGAAGATCGTGACCAAGTGGTAATTGTATCTTTTTTATTTGCCTCATTCATCTTATCAATTTTTTTTAATAAATGATAAGCAACAAAGGGACTTTTTTTTAATGATCTTGCCATTTTTGAAATCTTTTTGTTAATAATCTTAAATAATTATACTATGCGCGTCGTCGAAGGATATAATCATCACTTAATTTTTTCTTTTTTCGTGTTTTCATACCTAGAGCAGGTTTACCCCATGGTGTTAATGGACGGGTACGACCAATTGGTGCTCTTCCTTCACCACCACCGTGTGGGTGATCACATGGATTCATTACTGAACCACGAACAGCAGGACGTTTTCCAAGCCAGCGAGTTCTACCAGCTTTTCCACTTTGAACTAAGAATGCGTCATTATTACTAATTTCACCAATTGTGGCAAAACATTCTTTTCGCAATAATCGAATTTCTTTAGATGGTAAACGTAACGTAACATAATCACCTTCTTTTGCCAAAATTTTTGCCGAAGTACCAGCCGCACGAACAAGTTGTCCGCCCTTATTTGGAATTAATTCAAGATTATGAATAGATGTACCTAAAGGAATTTCGCTTAATGGTAATGTATTTCCAATAGAAAATTCTGATCCTGCACCGGATAAAATAGTACCACCAACGTTTAAACCTTTTGGATGTAAAATATAGCGTTTTTCTCCATCGCTATAAGAAATTAATGAAATTCGTGCATTTCGGTTTGGATCATATTCAATGCTTGTTACAGTTCCAGTAATACCATATTTATTACGACCAAAATCAATTTCACGATAGCGTCTTTTATGACCACCACCACGGTGTCGAATTGTAATAACACCTCGATTATTACGTCCTTTCTTACGGTGATTTTTTCTAATTAAACTTTTTTCTGGTTTCGCTTTTGTAATTTCGGTAAAAGCTGAAAGAGCACGGTGTCGTGTTCCGGGTGTATATGATTTATAAAGACGGATACTCATAAACTTTTCTTTTTATATTTATTAATTTTCGGTAAATAAGTCTATTACATCACCTTTGGCTAAACTTACAATCGCTTTTTTATATTGTGGTTTCCAACCAATATATTTTCCTACACGTTTCTTTTTACGAGGAAGGCGGCAACTATTCACTTTAATAACTTTTACATCAAATAAGTATTCAATAGTATTTTTAATCGTAATTTTATCGGAATTGCGATCAACAATAAAACTGTATTGATTGTTTTCTAAAAGTCTTGTTGCTTTGTCAGTTATAAGAGGATATTTAATAATATTTGCATTCGTACTATTTGAAGAATTAGTCACAATAAGTTTCCTTTATATCATTTATTGACAATGAGCTTAATATAATTTGCTTCGCTTTTAATAAACTAAGAGTATTTAGATTTGAAGCTGAAATTAATTCAACATTTTTAAGATTCTTTGTTGCTAACTTTAACGGAGTTGTTTTTTTAGAAACCACAACTAAAACCTTTTGATTTGAATTAATATTACAGTTATTACACATTGTTACAAAACTTTTTGTTTTTGCTTCTGTCAGTGTATTTTCTAAATCTTCAATAACGATAACATTATTTTTCTTGTTATATAATAACGTTTGCAAAGCTAATTGACGTTCTTTTTTATTTAACTTTAACGTAACGGCTTTTGGTTTTGGCCCAAAGATTACACCCCCACCTTTCCATAATGGTGATCGGTTTGAACCCGCCCTTGCACGTCCAGTTCCTTTTTGTTGCCATGGTTTTCGACCCCCACCTCGAACTTCACTTCGAGTCTTTGTTGACGCTGTACCTTGTCTTTTCGAATTTTGATGTCGTAAAAGATCTTTATGTAATACGTAATTCCCTGATTTATCAAGAATATCTAATGTTAATTCATGCGTAGAACTTAACGGTTTTCCAGTGATATCTAATGGAATATATTTTATAAATTTTTGAACAGTCATACTTAATTTTGCTACTATAATTTTCTTAATTAGAAGGAGTAATACTCAATAAATTTCCAGGTTTTCCAGGAACTGACCCTTTGATAATTAAAATGTTTTCTTCGGAACTCAATTGAATAACTTTTAGCTTTTTAATTGTTGTCAGTTTATTTCCTAATTGACCAGCCATCTTCTTACCTGGTAAAACACGACCAGGTGTTGTACCCATACCAATCGAACCAGGTGCGCGATGATTTTTGGAACCGTGTGTCATTGGACCACGTGTGAAGTTATGACGTTTTTGTAAGCCAGAGAATCCTTTACCAATAGTTTTACCTTTGATATTTACTAATTGATTGATAGAAAGTAAATCAACATTTAAAACTTGACCAACTTCAAATCCATCAACAGTATCAACTCGAAATTCCTTTAAATACTTTAATGGCTGAATATTTGATTTGTGTAAATGCCCCAATTCAGATTGAGTTAATGATTTCTTTGAAGCATTGCTATAGCCAACTTGAATAGCATTGTAACCATCTTTCATTTCTGTCTTGATTTGCGTTACGATACAAGGTCCAACTTTTAGAATTGTAACAGGAATAATGTTCCCGGACTCATCAAAAATTTGTGTCATACCGATTTTGTTACCTAATAAACCTATACTCACGATAGTCCTCCCAATATTTTATTATGTTTCATTCACATAGCATTAATTCAAGATTAGAATCTAATAAACTAATTAAAATTAGCAAATTATAGTTTTAGTTTAAACTCGTTCAGATCTTTTTGTCCATATAGGGTATATTAACACTTTTATCTATTAAACTGTTATTTAGAAAAAATTATTACGGATATCCCTCTTCCAAAAGTAGATCAAACAATTTATAATTAAGAGTAAAGCATATATTAAAATAATTGTTAGGAGAAAAACTATGTCAAAAGTTGTTGGTATTGATTTAGGGACAACAAATTCAGTTGTCGCAGCAATTGAAGGTGGACAACCAAGTGTTATCATAAATAGTGAAGGGTTACGTACAACTCCTTCTATTGTTGCATATACAAAGAAACAAGAATTATTAGTGGGGCAGATTGCAAAACGACAAGCTGTAATTAATCCGGAAAATACATTCTTTTCAGTAAAAAGGTTTATTGGTTCTAAAGAAACAGAAGTTTCAGCTGAAGCAAAACAGTTACCTTATACAATTACAAATGATTCGAATGACAATATTAAAGTAAAATGTCCAGCATTAGGAAAAGAGTTTAGTCCAGAAGAAGTTTCAGCACAAGTTTTAAGAAAATTAATTAATGATGCATCAGACTATTTAAAACAAGATGTAAAACAAGCGGTAATTACTGTACCAGCTTATTTTAATGACTCTCAACGTCAAGCAACAATGGATGCTGGAAAAATTGCAGGGGTTGAAGTTTTAAGAATTTTAAATGAACCTACAGCGGCGTCATTAGCGTATGGATTAGATAAAAAACAAAATGAAACAATTTTAGTATTTGATTTAGGTGGTGGGACATTTGATGTTTCAATTTTAGAAGTAGGTGATGGAATTTTTGAAGTTTTATCAACAGCGGGAGATACGAAGTTAGGTGGTGATGATTTTGATAAAGTATTAGTAAATTGGTTAATCAAAAACTTTAATGAAAAAGAAGGTATTGATTTATCAACAGATATTCAAGCATTACAGCGCTTAACAGAAGCCGCTGAAAAAGCGAAAATGGAATTATCAACTGTAGAAGAAACAAAAATTGCTTTACCATTTATCACTGCTGACCAATCTGGTCCGAAACATATTGATGAAGCATTAACACGTGCTGATTTTGAAAAATTATGTGAAGATTTAATTGAACGTTGTCGAATTCCAGTTGAAAAAGCAATTAATGATGCTCGATTAGATACATCAGACATTGATGAAATTGTACTAGTTGGAGGTTCTACACGTATTCCAGCTATTCAAAATTTAGTAGAATCGTTAACAGGTAAAAAACCAAATCAATCTGTGAATCCAGATGAAGTTGTTGCAATTGGAGCTGCAGTTCAAGCAGGTATTTTAGCTGGTGAAATTAAAGATATTTTATTACTAGATGTAACACCACTTTCACTAGGTGTTGAAACATTAGGTGGTGTAATGACAAAAATTATTGCACGAAATACCACAATTCCAGTAAAAAAATCAGAAATGTTTTCAACAGCAGTAGATAATCAAACAAATGTTGAAATTCATATTTTACAAGGTGAAAGAGAATTAGTTTCAGCAAATAAAAGTCTTGGAAACTTCCGATTAGATGGTATTCCTGCTGGAAATCGAGGAGTTCCACAAATTGAAGTAACTTTTGATATTGATGTGGATGGAATTTTATCTGTAACTGCAAAAGAAAAAGAAACAGGTGTGGAACAGTTTGTAACAATTCAAGGTGCTTCAACATTAAGTGAAAGTGAAGTTCAAACAATGTTAGAGGAAGCTGAAAAGAATGCAGCTGCTGACAAAATTAAACGAGAAAATATTGATTTAAAAAATCAAGCCGATTTACTATGTTCAGAAGTCGAAAAAGAACTTACAACTTCAAATCTTTCAGAAGATGAACAGCAAGAAATTAACACATTAATTGGTGAAATCAAACAAAATATCCAAGATGATAATATTGATAGTTTAAAACTATTAATTGAAGATCTAAAAGAAAAATTAAACGGAATGAAATCAAGTGATACTGTAAATACGTAAAAAAGAAAAAAATGTAACGTCATTGATAACTTTATTAATGACGTTATAGCCTAACATAGTATAGTAAGATTGATTTCAAAATTTTGAACCTTACTATAATTTTTTGTCGCAAAAGAATTGTTCCTAGAACCTTAAACTTTTGCAACAAATCATTTATTGATAAAAAATTAGAAGCTTCCAAAATTAAGACTATACTCATCTAGAGTTATCTATGAAACCCAACCATAACTATGCAAACCTTTGCCTAAAAAATTCACTCCTAAGTAACAGATCCAAATTACGAAGAAGCCTAAACCGCCTAAAAGAGCTGTTTTCTTTCCTTCCCATCCTTTTGTGATACGAGCATGAAGATAGGTTGCAAAAACTAACCACGTAATTAATGCCCATGTTTCTTTTGGATCCCAGCTCCAATAAGAACCCCAGGCTTCATTTGCCCAAACTCCACCAGAAATAATCCCAATCGTTAAGAAAGGAAAACCTAACCCAATAATTCGGTAACTCCAGTTATCAATACTTTGCAATAATTTTAACTTTCCAAAATCAGAAACTTCTGAAGATGAAGAAATTAATTTTGCTTCATAATAATCTAACATTACATTATAGAAAGCAGATGAAGAAGTCTCAGTTGATTTTAAATCAACATCTTTATAACCTGAAATAACTAAAAACAAAATGCAAAGTAATGAACCCATTATTAACGTTCCATAACTTAATAACATCATACTTACATGCATCATTAACCAATTCGATTGTAAAGCAGGAACCAATGGACTTGATTTTTGCATTTCAGGAGAAAGTGTTAGATTCGCGAATCCACTTATTAACAAAGTAATTGGAACAACAATCGCTCCAATTAAGCGACTGCTTGTTTTCGTTTCAAGATATAAATAAGCTGCTAACAAAATCCAAGTTAAAAAAAGTAAGGATTCATACAAATTACTTAAGGGGAAATATCCTGCCACTACCCAACGAGAACATAGAATAAAAAATAGAAATAAAGTAGCAATACTTGTACTTACGCGACCTAAGGTTGATAAGTAGGATTTATCATTGAAGAGTAATAAATTAACCCAATAGATTACCATTGCAAAAAGTAAAATAGCAAAAACAGCGTTTGATAAAACGTTTTGAATTTCATTCCAATCCATGAAATTTCTCCAATAAAATTTTTTTTGTATAGATTATAATACGCTTTACTATTGTACCAAAAATGATCAAATTATATTGAAGTATAAACATGTAGAATACATTAGTTATATGCTAAAAATTTCCAATCATATTCAAGTCTTCGAATTCAACTACAATTTACGTTGACATTCTTTTCAATATATCGTTATTATCAATTTACTTTTAATTAAAATTATTATCGTATGGCAGTACAAAGAGACTATGAAATCATGATTCTTCTAACTGAAGAATTTAATGATAGCGAACTAAAAACTTGGGTATTTAATTATGCAAAAAATTTAAAAAAATTTAATGTATCTGATATATCTGTAATTTCCCGTGGAAAACATAATTTAGCTTATTCAATTGTCAATAAAACTAAAGGTAATTACATTCAATTAAATTTTTCAAGTATGCCAAAATATATCAACAATTTTTCGAATACCTTAAAATTAGATTCCCATGTTTTAAGATTCTTAATTTTTAATAAGGAAACAAATTGATAAAATCTTAATTTTATCAATTGGTTTTGGAACTACAATTCAATAGCAAATAAATAATTTAAAAAATTTGTTTATTTAGTTCAGCTATGGTAGAATATATACATATGTAATATCCTCAGTAGCTCAGTGGTAGAGCAATCGGCTGTTAACCGATTGGCCGTAGGTTCAAGTCCTACCTGGGGAGTAGTAACAAGGAAATCGTATATGGAAAATAATTCTGATAAATTAATAATTGGTGATAAAGCCTTTAGCTCTCGATTAATGTTAGGGACAGGAAAATATAAAACAACAAAAGATGGTATAGATAGTATTAAAAGTAGTGAATGTGAAATTGTTACGGTTGCGATTCGTCGCTTACCAACGAATTTAAAACACGATACTACTAACTTTTTAAATAATTTAGATTGGAACAAACATTGGTTGTTACCAAATACTGCTGGTTCTCAAACAGCCGATGAAGCTATTCGAATGGCATTTTTAGGTCACGAACTAGCTTGTCGAATTGGTCAAGAAGATAATTTTTTTGTCAAATTAGAAGTCATTTCTGATCCAAAATATTTATTACCAGATCCAATTGGAACCTTGAAAGCAGCTGAATTTCTAATAAAAAAAGGTTTTACTGTTTTGCCCTATATAAATGCTGACCCTATGTTAGCCTTACATCTCGAAGATTTAGGATGTGCAACTGTGATGCCTCTAGGATCACCAATTGGTTCTGGACAAGGTTTAACAAATTTAACTAACATCCAAATTATAGTAGAAAATGCACAAATTCCTGTCATTGTTGACGCTGGGATTGGAACAACAAGCGAAGCAACTATGGCAATGGAATTGGGAGTAGATGGAGTTTTATTAAATACGGCCGTTGCCCAAGCAAAAAACCCAGCTCAAATGGCCTATGCAATGAATTTAGGTGTCAAAGCCGGTCGATTAACATATTTAGCAGGTCGAATGGAGAAAAAATATTATGCAACTGCAAGTTCTCCTCTAAGTGATATTAGTACATTATTATAGAAATTAATGTACAATTCCATTATATATGCTCTGTAATGATAGACATATCAACAAAAAAAGTGAATAGAAACTACTAAAAATTTTAAAAGAACGATAACTAATTTATTATTATGTTTGAAAAATTTACTGAAGGGGCGATTAAAGTTATCATGTTGTCTCAAGAAGAGGCACGTCGAATGGGCCATAACTTTGTTGGAACCGAACAACTTTTATTAGGAGTTATTGGACAACGACATGGGATTGGTGCACGAGCTTTAAAAAAATCAAAATTACTTTGAAAAAAGCTCGAAAAGAAATCGAATTATATATTGGTCGAGGAACCGGATTCGTTGCATCGGAAATTCCTTTCACACCAAGAGCTAAACGTGTTTTAGAAATGGCTGTTCATGAAGGAAAAGACTTAGGACAAAATTTCGTAGGTACGGAACATATTTTATTAGCTCTAATCGCTGAATCTGATGGTGTTGCAATGCGTACATTAGACAAATTACATGTGAATATTCCACAATTAAAAAATCTAATTTTAGCGTATATTGAAGAAACACAAGAAGAAATTTTACGCCCATTAACACAAGCTGAAAAATTCTTATTGGAACGCGAAAGAAAAGGAAGTCCAACACCAACCTTGGATGAGTATGCAGAAAATATTACCAAAGAAGCCATTGATGGAAATTTAGATCCAGTTATTGGCCGTGAAAAAGAAATTGATGATGTTATTGCTGTTTTAGCACGTCGAACAAAAAATAATCCTGTTTTAATTGGTGAACCTGGTGTTGGAAAAACTGCTGTTGCAGAAGGGTTAGCTCAATTAATTTTAACAGAAAAAGTTCCACATTTCTTAGATGGTAGTCTAATTATGGCGCTAGATTTAGGTTCAATTTTAGCTGGTACTAAATACCGTGGTGAATTTGAAGAACGGTTAAAACGAATTGTGGAAGAAGCTCAAAATGATACTGCAGTTATTGTAGTAATTGATGAAATTCATACATTAGTTGGAGCTGGAGCAGCTGAGGGTGCAGTAGATGCTGCAAACATTTTAAAACCTGCTTTAGCACGTGGTAAATTCCGTTGTATTGGAGCAACTACAAATGATGAATACCGAAAATATATTGAGCGTGATCCAGCTTTAGAACGACGTTTCCAACCTGTTCGTGTTGAAGAACCAAGTGTTGGAACAACTATTGAGATTTTACGTGGTTTACGATCAAAATTTGAACAACACCACACATTAAGTTATCATGACAAAGCACTAGAACAAGCAGCAATTCTTTCAGATAAATATGTTGCTGACCGTTATTTACCAGATAAAGCAATTGATGTTTTAGATGAAGCTGGTGCACGTGTTCGACTAGAAAATAGACGATTACCATCAGGCTTACAAAGCTTAATGAAAGAATTACAAGATACTATCAAAGATAAAGATGAATGTATCAAAGAACATGATTTTGAAGCTGCAAAACAGTTAGTTGATCATGAAATGGAAGTTCGAACTCATATTCGTATCATGAAACAATCTGCTTTAACAAAGAAAAAACGTGGATTTGTACGCGAAGATGTAGACATGGTTACGGAAAATGATATTTCGGATGTAGTTTCAAATTGGACTGGTATTCCTGTGAATAAACTTACAGGTTCAGAATCAGAACGATTAATGAAAATGGAAGAAACTATCCATGAACGAATTATTGGTCAAAAACATGCTGTTATTTCAGTTTCAAAAGCAATTCGTCGAGCACGAGTAGGTTTACGAAATCCAAATCGTCCTATTGCAAGTTTTATTTTTGCTGGACCAACTGGTGTGGGTAAAACTGAATTAACAAAAGCCTTATCAGACTATATGTTTAGTACGGAAGAAAGTATGATCCGATTAGATATGTCTGAATTTATGGAGAAACATACTGTTGCAAAATTAATTGGTTCACCTCCAGGTTATGTTGGTTATAACGAAGGTGGTCAATTAACAGAAGCTGTTCGATCAAAGCCATATTCAGTAGTATTATTTGATGAAGTTGAAAAAGCTCATCCAGATGTTTTCAACCTATTATTACAAATTCTAGATGATGGTCGCTTATCAGATTCAAAAGGTCGTGTGATTGATTTCACAAATACATTAATCGTTATGACAACTAATTTAGGGTCAAAAATTATTGAGCGAGAAAGTGGAATTAAATCAAAATCAGACCAAGGTGATCGTGGGTTTAAAATTACGCCAGATGCTGTTTTAGGTTGGGAACCAACTCCGGAACCAATAACGGATCCTAAACTTTTTGAACGAACAGCAGGATTAGTAAACGAAGAACTTAAAAATTTCTTCCGTCCAGAATTTTTAAATCGTATTGATGAAATTATTGTTTTTAACCATTTAACTCGTATTGATATTTGGCAGATTTGTGCACTAATGATCAAACAAGTTAAAACAAGATTAAAAGAAAAAGATATTAACCTAGTCGTTGAATTAGCTGTTCAAGCATTTTTAACAGATGAAGGTTATGATCCTATTTACGGTGCTCGACCTTTACGACGTGCTATTATGAAATATTTGGAAGATAGTTTAGCAGAACAATGTTTATCAAAAACTTTATATCCAAATACCAAAATTATTGTACGTCGAAAAAAAGTTGAAGGTACACTATTAACATATACGAATGAATTAGAAGTAGAAGTTAATTTTGACGAAGTAGATCCAAGTCTTTTACAAGAAGGAAGTGAGTTAGTAAATCAATCAAGTCAACTTTTAACAGATTCGGCTAGTAGTCAAACTTCAGAGGTACTAGATATTGATGGTGAACCAAACTCAGCAGAATCAAAAAAACCACGACGTAGACTTTCACGTTTTTTCAATAAAACAAAAAGTTAAAATATAACTAGTTTTGAAAAAATTTTGAGAGTATAAGGTAAAACATTCTAATGGTCTCAATTTTTTTGAAACTAAGAAGAAGTACATTCTTAGTTTCAAAAAAATTGAAACTATTTCCAAAAATACTTTCATTAAAATTTGACTTTTTAAACAAAATAGTTTATTTTTTTCGGAAGTATATTCCTATAAAAAAAAATTATGGCTGTACCTAAAAAAAGAACATCAAAAGCAAAAAAAAATGCTCGCAAGGCAAATTGGAAAAGAAAAGGAGCTGTAGCAGCTCAAAAATCTTTCTCATTAGCTAAATCAATGTTACGAGGCAAATCAACAAGTTTTGTATATAGTGTATATGTAGATGAAGATGAAAATGAATAAATCTTAAAAGATCCTTTAAAGATTTATTTTCAATAATTACAGAAATTTAAGGTAATTATATTTTACTTAGCGGATGTGGCGAAATTGGTATACGCGCTGGTTTTAGGTACCAGTGACTTAAGTCGTGAGAGTTCGAGTCTCTCCATCCGCAATTCATGTTTTGAATCATTTTTTATTTATTTTAATACTTATTAATTAAATTCACTATGCTTCCTTTTACTCTTCAACAACTTCGAATTTTAAAAGCAATTGCAACCGAAAAGAATTTTACTCGCGCTGCGGCTAGTTTATATATTTCTCAACCTTCATTAAGTAAACAAATTAAGATATTAGAAGAAAATTTGGATACAATATTGATTAACCGTGAAAGAAACAATATTTCCTTAACAGAAAGTGGAAAAATATTTTTACAATACTCAGAACGAATACTAATTCTTTGTGAAGAAAGTTGTCGTGCATTAATTGATTTAAAAAAAGGAGATAGAGGGAATTTAAAAGTGGGAGCTAGTCAAACGATTGGTACCTATCTAATGCCTCGAATTTTAGCATTATTTGCTCAGAATTACCCACAAATTGATTTGAAAGTCCAAGTGGATTCAACTAGAAGTATTTCGACAAGTATCATAAAACGTGAGATTGATGTAGCAATTGTGGGAGGCGAAATATCTAAAAAACTCAAAAAAAAATTAACAATTCAACCATTTGTTTATGATGAATTAAGTTTAATAATCTCAAAATCACATCCTTTTGCTCTAAAACAGATTATTAAAAAAGAAGATTTATATTGCTTAGATTTTATAACCTTGCATTCAACCTCAACGATCAAAAAATTTATTGATAATACCTTAATTCAGAATAAAATTCAAACAAATGAATTGCGGACAATCTTACAACTAAATTCAATCGAAGGAATTAAAACAGCCGTTAGTTTAGGATTAGGAGCAGCTTTTGTTTCGTCGTCATCAATTGAAAAAGAAATCAAATTAAAACAAATTAAGATATTAAAAATTGAAAGCCTTAACATTAACCGTCAATTATCTATTATTAGTAATCCTGAATGTTATAAATCAAAGGCATTTCATTTATTTTATAAAGAATTACTGCGATTAAAAACAAAAAGTAAAAACTAAAATATATTTTTAAAAAAGTTGACGGTTTAAAAAAATTTTTAGTATTATTGACTTTACGTAAAAATAAATTAATTTAGATTATGAAATATGCAATTGTCGAAATTAGTGGAAGACAATTTTGGATTGAAGCAGGAAAATACTACGATTTTAATAGAATTCCAACAGAGTTAGGAAAACAAATCACATTAAATAGAATTTTATTATTAAATGATGATGGGAATGTCTTAATCGGCCAACCATATTTAGAAAGTGTAAAAATAAAAGGGAAAATCTTAGAACATTTCCGAGGTAAGAAAACAATTGTTTACAAAATGCGACCTAAGAAAAAGACACGGAAAAAACAAGGTCATCGCCAAGAACTAACGCGTGTTCTTATCGAAGACATTATTATGAATTAATTATAAACTATAGGAATTTAAAATTATGGCACACAAAAAAGGTGCAGGAAGTACAAAAAATGGTCGTGATTCAAATGCAAAACGACTAGGAGTAAAGAAATTTGGTGGTGAAAAAGTTCGAGCTGGAAATATTTTAATTCGTCAACGCGGAATGAAATTTAAGCCGGGTCTTAATGTAGGATGTGGAAAAGATTTTACATTATTTGCCTTAAAAGAAGGAACCGTAACATTTGATTATCAAGAAGGAAGAAAGAAACGTATAAATATTATTGTTTAAAAATTTTTAAATAATTTTGGATGCAAAAAAATTCTATTACAAAAAAATATCAAAACTTAGTTACCCAGATAAATAATTTGGAAGACAAGTTTAAGACTCTTACAGACAATGACTTACGTGCTCAAAGCTTCAAATTAAAAAAACAATATCAAGAATCAAAAGATTTAAATTCACTTATTCCAGAATCATTTGCATTAACAAGAGAAGCTAGTGTACGAACACTAGGATTGCGACATTTTGATGTTCAATTGATTGGAGGTCTTACTCTTAATAATCAAAAAATTGCAGAAATGAAAACTGGTGAAGGGAAAACGCTGGTAGCCACTCTTTCTGCCTCTTTAAATGCCTTAACTGGGAAAGGTGTTCATATTATTACAATTAATGATTATTTAGCAAGTCGTGATCATGCATCTATGGGCCAGATTTATAGTTTATTAGGTTTAAATACTGGTCTTATTCAAGATGATATGTCAAAATTAGAACGAAAAAAAAATTATAATGCAGATATTACTTACGTTACAAATTACGAAGTAACATTTGATTTTTTACGGGATAATATGGCATTGAACTTAAATGATGTGACACTTCGGCCATTTAATTATTGTATTATTGATGAAGTTGATTCAGTATTGATTGATGAAGCTCAAACACCATTAATTCTTTCTGAGAATTTTGAAACGCCAGTCGATAAATATATCATTGCAGCTGAAATTACAGAATATTTGAAACGAAATATTCATTATACAGTGGATGAAAAAAATAAAAACATTATTTTACTCGACAAAGGTAGTCAGCAAATCGAAAAGATTTTACAGATTCAAGATTTGTATGATCCACGTGATCCATGGATTCCATATGTAATTAATGCTATTAAAGCTGATTCGTTATTCACAAATAATGTTCATTATATTATTCAAAATAACCGAATTGTAATTGTGGATGAATTCACTGGCCGAATCATGCCTGACCGACGTTGGGGTGATGGACTTCACCAAGCAATTGAAGCTAAAGAAAAATTACCAATTCGCCAAAAATCGGAAACACAAGCTGAGATAACCTATCAAAATTTTTTTTTACTTTATCCCAAACTTTCTGGTATGACCGGAACTGGTAAAACAGCTGAGATTGAATTTGAGAAAATCTATAAATTATCAGTGGATGAAATTCCGACGGCACGTCCAACATTACGAAAAGATTTATCTGATTTAGTATATAAAGATCAATTTTTAAAATGGAACGCGATTTCTAAAACATGTAATCAAGTTTCATCAACGGGTCAACCAGTTTTAATTGGAACAACAACAATTGAAAAATCAGAAATGTTAGCGGAATTGTTAAATGAATATAAATTATCGTACCAGCTTTTAAATGCCAAGCCAGAAAATGTTCGCCGAGAGTCAGAAATTGTTGCTCAAGCAGGAAAACGAGGAGCAATTACGATTGCAACAAATATGGCAGGACGTGGTACTGATATTATATTGGGCGGAAATATTACCTTCAACGTTCAAAAAGAATTATACGATATTTTAACTTTTTCACGAAATTATGTCCTTTCTAAAGATAAAAATCTTTTCCAATCTCCATTGAGAAATCAACTTAAATCTTATTCTCAAAACTTTTTAAGTGTTCTTTTTTCAATTTTGAAAGATCCAGCATTTTTAGAATTATCGGATATTGGAATTTTACGAGCATTAAGAGAAAATGATAAAAACACTATTCCAAATGTAGCTTATCAATGTTCCATTAAATTTTTAATTGACGAACTAAAACGATATTACAATAAGAATCAAAAACAAGAAAATCAAATTGTAAAAAATTTAGGTGGATTGTATATTGTTGGAACTGAAAGAAATGATTCTAGACGAGTAGATAACCAACTACGTGGGCGATGTGGTCGTCAAGGTGATCCTGGAACTTCCCAATTCTTTTTAAGTTTAGATGATAATTTATTAAGGTTATTCGGTGGATCCAAAATTCAAACTTTCCTTCAATCACAAATGTTGGATGATTCACCATTAGAATCTAATATTTTAACTCGAAGCCTTGATTCTGCTCAACAAAAAGTTGAAGAACGTGCTTACCAACAACGGAAAAATTTATTTGATTACGATGAAATTTTAAATAAACAACGAAAAGTCATTTATTTAGAACGAACAGGTATTTTAAATAAAGAATCACTACAAAAAAATATTCTTGCTTATGGAGAACAGATGATCACAGATCTCTTGTTAAAAGTAAAGCTAGAAGATTCATCTACAAAAGAAATTATCTCCTTGTTTGAAAATTTATTTGGTAAAAATTTAATTATCAATTCCAAGGCTGATCCAATTGGACTACAAAAGCACTTATTTAATGAGTTTTGGTTGATTTATCAGGCAAAAATTAATGAACTTAATGTCCATGGAGATGGAATTTGTGAAAGTTTGGAACGGAATATTAGTCTAGTCAATATTGATCTTATTTGGCGTGAACATTTACAAGAAATGACATTACTTCGTGAAGCAGTTAGCTGGCGTGGCTATGGGCAACAAAATCCATTGTATGAATACAAAAAAGATGCATTGAAGTTTTTCAATCAGCAATCAGCAATTTTAAGACAATTAGTAATCTATGAATTATTAAGAGCGTCTGTTTTATAAAAAAATTTATTTTTCATTTAATTAAAATATGTCAAAACGTACACTTTCAAACAAAAGTCGATATTCGGTTTTAAAAGTGTCTGGTTTCCGGGCACGTATGGCGACTCCTCAAGGTCGTAAAACTATTAAAAACCGTCGTAAAAAAGGAAGAAAGTTATTAACACTTGGTCGTTAATTTCTTAATTTCATTATTAGAGTGAGTTTTTAAACTCGCTCGCTCTAATAATAAATAATTTTTTAGCTAATATTATTCGGATATTAGCGTAACAAATTAATTTTTGAATAAACATTTTATGCAATTTACTAGTGAGTTAGCTCTTTTTTTAAAAGCTCGGTATCCAATTATTTATATAAATACAATTGAAGAAGATCGAGTAGAATATATTATTCGAAAAAATATCAAAACAAATTTAAATCGTAGTATTTATAGCTGGGATTTTGTAGATGGTTACACAAATAATCCAAATAATGAAGGTTTTGCAAAGAAAAATCCATTACAAGCATTAGAACTTGTTGAACGAATTAATTCTGAAACTCCTGCTTTATTTTTATTAAAAGATTTTAATCGCTTTTTAACAGATCTTTCTGTCTCACGCAAGCTTCGAAATATTAGTCGAATCTTAAAACTACAACCTAAAACAATTATTATTATTGGGTCTGACTTATCGATTCCAAAAGAATTACAAGAATTAATTACAATCTTAGAATTTCAATTACCCTTAGAGGAAGAAATTAATCAAGAATTAACAAGATTGGTAACATCTTTAAATATTGAAGTTGATCCTGAATTATTTGAAAATTTAACACGCGCTTGCCAAGGATTATCATTAGAACGAATCCGGCGTGTTTTATCAAAGATTATTGCAACTTATAAAACCATTGATAATAATAGTATTACTGTTTTGTTAAGTGAAAAAAAACAAATTATTGGTCAAACAGAAATTCTAGAATATTGTTCTGTAAATGAACAAATTAGTAATTTAGGAGGATTAAATAATTTAAAAGATTGGCTAACAAAACGAAAAACAGCGTTTAGTATTCAAGCTTCTAACTATGGGCTACCAACACCTCGTGGTTTATTACTCATTGGAATACAAGGGACTGGAAAATCATTAACGGCCAAAGCAATTGCAAATGATTGGCAGCTACCACTCTTAAAACTAGATGTTGGGAAATTATTTGGAGGAATTGTAGGTGAATCAGAATCTCGTTTGCGCCAAATGATTAATGTTTCCGAAACAATCTCACCTTGTATCTTATGGATTGACGAAATTGATAAAGCATTTACAAATACCAGTAGTAGCGGGGATAGTGGAACTAGTAACCGGGTATTAGCAACATTTATTAGTTGGTTATCAGAAAAATCAAAACCTGTTTTTGTGATTTCAACAGCTAATAACATTGATATGTTACCATTGGAAATTATCCGGAAAGGACGATTCGATGAAATTTTTTTTTTAGATTTACCAAAGATCAACGAACGGGAAGAAATTTTTAAAATTATCATTCAAGAATTTAGGCCAAATAGTTGGGAATTGTTTAATTATAAAAAATTAGCGCAATTATCTGAATCATTTTCTGGAGCTGAAATTCGTCAAAGTGTGATTGAAGGAATGTATCAAGCCTTTTATGAAGAACGTGAAGTTACAACGGAAGATATTTCTCTTGCTTTAAAAGAATTTATCCCCTTAGCGAATTTAGAAAGTAATCAAATGGCAAGATTGCAAAATTGGGCAACTTCTGGGCAAATTCGTTTAGCATCATCTGAACCTATATATATTTAAGCTAAAATTTTTATTTTTAATGAGACAAAAAATTTTTCGATTCTTTGCTGATTTAAGATTTTCAATTTTTACACTACTATTAATTAGTGGATGTAGTATTATTGGAACAGTAATTGAGCAGGATCAATCTATTGAAACCTATAAAATAAATTATCCTTTAACAAATCCCGTTTTTGGATTTCTATCATGGGATAGAATTCTTTATTTTGGATTAGACCATGTTTATCAAACATGGTGGTTTTTATTTTTAATATTTTTATTTGGTTGTAGTTTAGTTCTTTGCAGTTTTTTACAACAATTACCGTCTTTAAAAATTGCACGTCGATGCCAATTTTTTCGAACAAACAGTGCCTTTTACAAATTAAACAATTACACAATTCTAACAACGCCCTCGTTTTCCAAAATTTTAGCTGGAATTCAAATGGAAAACTATTCTATTTTTCAACAAAAAAATATAGTTTATTCCTACAAAGGTTTAATTGGTAGGATCGCTCCAATTATTGTACATTTTAGTATGATTCTAGTGTTAGTTGGTACGATTATAAGTGCATTATTTGGCTTTAAAGCCCAAGAAATTGTTCCAAAAACCGAAAATTTTCATATTCAAAATATTCTATCAAATGGAAGATTAACCATCATTCCGCAAAATTCTGCACGTGTAAATGATTTTTGGATAACATACACAAAAAACAAAACAGTTTCGCAATTTTATTCCGATATTTCGATTCTAAATACAAATGGAAATGAAATTAAACGAAAAACGATCTCTGTAAATTATCCATTGGTCCACAAAGGGGTTTACTATTATCAAACTGATTGGAATTTACTAGGATTAAGATTTAAAACAAATACAAATCAAATTATTGAGTATCCATTGGTAAATGTTTTTCCAAATCAAGAAAAAATTTGGCTAACCTGGATTTCTAACAATCAATTTACGCAAAATGGAATAATTTTATTGATCGATAATCTGGAAGGATATGCTTCTATTTATAGTGATGGCGGCCAATTTTTAGGAAATATGGAGATTAATGAAAAACTAAATTTCAATCAAAATATTACGTTATTAGAAATTTTGAGTTCTACTGGCTTACAAATTAAAATAGATCCAGGAATTCCATTAATTTATTTAGGATTTTTCTTTTTAATGATAAGTACATTAATGAGTTATATTACGTATTCTCAAGTTTGGGTATTTCAAAAAGATAAACAACTGTTTATTGGGGGAAACACAAATCGAGCACTGTTTGAATTTGAACGTGAATTTTTAAAACTTGTGAATAATTAATAATAAGTAAATTGATAAACTATTTTGGAAAGTATTATAATTGTATTTAACAAACTAAACATTTGGGAAGATTTATAATAAATAAAAATTTTTATGACAGCAACTTTAGAAAGACGTGAAAGCGTTTCTGTATGGGAACGTTTCTCTGCTTGGATTACTAGTACAGAAAACCGTTTATACATCGGTTGGTTTGGTTGTTTAATGTTCCCTACATTATTAACAGCTACTTCTTGTTACATCATCGCGTTCATCGCAGCACCTCCTGTAGATATCGATGGTATCCGTGAGCCTGTAGCAGGTTCTTTATTATACGGTAACAACATCATCACTGGTTCAGTTATCCCTAGTTCTAACGCTATCGGTATGCACTTCTACCCAATCTGGGAAGCAGCTTCTATCGACGAGTGGTTATACAATGGTGGTCCTTACCAATTAGTAGTTTTACACTTCTTATTAGGTGTATACACTTACATGGGTCGTGAGTGGGAATTATCTTACCGTTTAGGTATGCGTCCTTGGATTTTCGTAGCATTCTCAGCTCCAGTAGCTGCAGCTAGTGCTGTATTCTTAGTATACCCAATCGGACAAGGTTCATTCTCTGATGGTATGCCTTTAGGTATCTCTGGTACATTCAACTTCATGCTTGTATTCCAAGCTGAGCACAACATCTTAATGCACCCATTCCACATGGCTGGTGTTGCTGGTGTATTCGGTGGTTCTTTATTCTCAGCTATGCACGGTTCATTAGTAACTTCTTCTTTAATTCGTGAAACAACTGAAAACGAATCTACTAACAACGGTTACAAATTCGGTCAAGAAGAAGAAACTTACAACATCGTTGCAGCTCACGGTTACTTCGGTCGTTTAATCTTCCAATACGCTTCATTCAACAACTCTCGTGCTTTACACTTCTTCTTAGCTTTATGGCCAGTTTTAGGTATCTGGTTAACTGCTATGGGTATCAGCACAATGGCGTTCAACTTAAACGGTTTCAACTTCAACCAATCAGTTGTTGATTCTCAAGGTCGTGTAATTAACACATGGGCTGACATCATCAACCGTGCTGATTTAGGTATGGAAGTAATGCACGAACGTAACGCACACAACTTCCCATTAGATTTAGCTTCAGGTGAAGTATTACCAGTAGCTTTAGCAGCTCCAGCTGTTAACGGTTAATTTTTAATCAAAATCTATAATTAAATTTAAGAGTTCTAAGAACTCTTAAATTTAATATTTCTTAAACTATACTTACCCCTATCGTGTAAGAGACTTTCATGTTCATGATAGGCATCCAAAACAAAAACTCTCTATTAGCTGCTAATTGCATGCAAAAGGTAGCCTTGATATGTTTTCCAAAGGATTCCTACCTGTGATAATTATTCTGTAAATGATCAGAAATCTTTGACACTTGAATAAAAAATAAAATATTGAATAGAAATTAAAATCTTTTATTTATAATTTCTAATTTAAATAGAAAAAAAGCTATTACAACCTAAAGTATAAAAAATTAAAAATTTTACTGTAGTGGGAACGGGGGGACTTGAACCCCCACGCGTTTTACTGCGACGGATTTTAAGTCCGTTGTGTCTACCAATTTCACCACATTCCCGCGTTATAATAAGAATTATAACCGAAAACTATTTGGAAAGCAAGATAATAGTTTTTTATTCTAGAACGAGGCCATCTAATGTGACTGCTAAATTTTGAGTAGATAAAAGATAATTTGTAGCTACCTTATACCGCATACTTTACTCCTAGAAGTTTTTAAACTTCCACACTTTTGATAAATGTCATTCTGCTGGACAAAATCAAACAAGTAATGAAAATTTCTAAAAAACTGAAAGCTTTGAATTTTAATAATTCTTGAATCTAAAGGCGGCACCCAGATTCGAACTGGGGATAGAGGATTTGCAATCCACTGCCTTACCACTTGGCCATACCGCCTATTCTTTTGTTAATTAACCTTACACTAATTTTTAAAAAAATACAAATATCAAACCATGGAAAAGTAATTTGTTAAATAACCAAAAATCTTATAAGATTAAATTTCTTATTGACTATCTTCTATTAATAAAAAAACTATTCTAAGATTATTAACCAATTTTTAGTAATAATATTATCCTGTTAAATGACCATAAATTCGCTACTATAGTATTCTAGTAACATTTTTTAATCTATATCTATATAACTAGAATAGATTTCTAAATCAATTAACAACAGAATTTAATAACAATCATTATAGATATGAATTTTTATAAATTAAACGAATCTTCCAAATTTAACTGAAATTAATAGATTAGAAAAAAATTTTATATCATTAAGACATAACGTTAAAAACAAAAAAATATTTTCAAAGAATAAAATTGAGTTAGGCAAAAGAGTTATTATGGTAAAAGATCATTAACGAAATAAAGAAGAGTTCAAAAATAAAGAATAGAAAATAATTTTTTGAAAAAAAGGGTTGACAAATCTTTTTTAGGGATTAAACTAAGAAGTTATCTTCTTCCCCAAACCAATTAAGTAAAATTGCGTTTGCCCTTGCCATTTGAGACTCACGATTTATGCTATTTTGATATACCTTATCCTGCCCTATCCTTATAATATGATTCGTTTTTTTATTTCTGAGAATTAGTTAGATGATAAATGATTGTTTATCACACTTTTATTACCCTAACCTTAACAGTAGGATTTAAGACTAGATAAATTAACCAATTCTATTTGATATTTTTTACTTGATAAGCTTTTTTAAATCTAAGATAAGTATTCAATTTTTTGTATTTTATGTATACTATTAAAATATAATAGTACAATAGTAAGGTATTATTTTATAAATTTTTAAAATTATATATAAAGGATTTTTATTTATGGATACTCGTATATTTGTAATTGCTCTACCATTATTAGTTGCAGCATCATGGGCATTATATAACATTGGCCGTTTAGCTATTCAACAAGTTCAAAGATTATCGCGTTAATAAAATAAATAATTTTGATTTTCTATCATATGAATAGAGGTCAAATTTGATCAACTTTTTTCATCAAGTTTTTTAAAAATAAAGGATAATTTTTTATGTCTCATACAGTAAAAATTTATGACACATGTATTGGTTGCACACAATGTGTACGTGCATGTCCTACTGACGTATTAGAAATGGTTCCATGGGATGGCTGTAAATCTGGACAAATTGCTTCATCACCACGTGTTGAAGATTGTGTAGGTTGTAAACGATGTGAAACAGCTTGTCCAACAGATTTCTTAAGCGTTCGGGTATATTTGGGAGCCGAAACAACACGTAGTTTAGGTTTAGCTTACTAAAAATCAGAATCGAATAAAACTCTAATATTTTATTCGATTCTTATGGTTAATAATTCTATTTGTATTATTAATGATAAACCTCAATATTTATTTGTAAAATTAAAATTCCTTAAATCGGTTTTATTATCTATCAATATAATTGTTAAGAATCACTAGAACTTAAAACATCATCTACAATAATACATTCAGTTGTCAGAATCATACTAGCAATAGAAGTTGCATTTTGTAACCCAGAACGTGTTACTTTTGCAGGATCTACAACACCCTCTTCATACATATTGACAAATGTATTTTCTGCAGCATTATAACCAACCTCAAACTCTTGCTCTTGGACTCTTTCAAGAACAACGGGACCATTAATACCTGCATTTTCAGCAATTCTACGCAGTGGTGCTAAAATTGCTCGAGATATAATTATTGCCCCAATAAGCTCATCTTCTTTTAAATTTGTCTTTGCCCAGCTAACAAGATTTTCTGATAAGTGTGTTAACGTTGCTCCTCCACCTGGAACGATTCCTTCTTCTACCGCTGCTCGAGTTGCATTAATAGCATCTTCTAATCGTAATTTTTTATCTTTCATTTCAGTTTCGGTTACAGCACCAACTTTAATAACTGCAATACCACCAGATAGTTTTGCAATTCGATCTTGTAACTTTTCTTTTTCATATGCTGTATCAGCTACGTTTGCTTGTTTTCGTAATTGCTCACAACGAATTTTGATTTGATCTAATGTTTGTCCAGAGGCAACAATTGTAGTTCCTTCTTTTGTAACAATAATTCGACGAGCTTGTCCTAATAAATCTAGTTGAATATTATCTAAACTTAATCCAGCATCTTGAGTAATTACTGTTCCACCGGTTAAGATAGCAATATCTGCTAACATCTGTTTTCGTAGTTCACCAAATCCAGGAGCCCGAATTGCTACAACATTTACAATTCCTCGTAATTTGTTCAAGATTAATGTTGCTAAAGCTTCTTTTTCAACATCCTCGGCAATAATAAGAAGTGGACGTTTTGTCTTTGTAATTTGTTCTAAAATTGGTAGTAAATCTTGTTGTACCAATGTAATTCGTTTATCTGTTAAAAGAATGTATGGATTATCATAAGAAACTTCCATCTTATCTGTATTAGTAATGAAATAAGGTGAAATAAAACCTTTTTCTAACTTCATTCCTTCCGTAATTTCAAGTTCTGTTGTAATACCTTTCCCTTCTTCAAGAGAAATAATACCCTCTCTTCCAACCTTTGCTAAAGCATCCGCAATCAATGATCCAATTACTTCATCATTTCCAGCTGAAATCGAAGCAACATGTTGAATTGACTGAATATCTTCCACAGGTTGAGCAAATTCATTAATTTGAGTAACAAGATATTGCGTTGCTTTTTCCATACCAAGTTTAATTGCAATTGGATTAGCACCTGCAGCAACGTTCTTTAATCCTTCTTTTACCATAGCATATGCTAGAACAGTGGCAGTTGTTGTTCCATCACCAGCAACGTCATTGGTTTTCGAAGCAGCTTGACGAATTAATGAAACACCTGTATTTTCAATATGGTCTTTCAAATTAATTTCTTTCGCAATTGTAACTCCATCATTCACGATCTGAGGTGATCCATAAGCCTTTTCTAGTACAACATTTCTACCTTTTGGTCCTAATGTTACAGAAACAGCTTCTACCATTATTTCCATTCCTCTTTCTAGAGCACGTCTCGCATTATCTTGATATAAAATTTTTTTAGCCATGTTTAATTGTTCGAAAATCTAATATGATTATTTAGAAAAAATCTTTGAATTCTTACTCTAACGGAATATATAAAATTTATGCAAGCTTAAAGTTTTATTTTCTCCATTTTTTTGCTTTACTTAATTACCACAAATATAGTATAATCATTAATTGAGAGCATATTTTGGGCTTGTAGCTCAGTGGACTAGAGCATGTGGTTACGACCTACAGTGTCAGGGGTTCGAATCCCTTCTTGCCCAATTTAATAGTTTTAGACTCGTACGATTTTGAGAAGTATTTGGGGTGTCGCCAAGTGGTAAGGCTGCGGACTTTGACTCCGCCATTCGTAGGTTCGAATCCTGCCACCCCAGTTTGAAATAAAAATTAAAAATTTTACGCTTTATAAAAGGTTGTTTTTCTAACAACTAGATTGCATAATCAAGTGTATATTCATTCTGACAAATAAGTGATATTGTGACATAGGGTAACAAAGATGGAAGCTAAAATTCAATTTATACGTGGTCTAAGTGAAAAAGTACTCCCAGATGTACGTTTAACACGATCTAGAGATGGAAGTACTGGAACTGCGACGTTTGTATTTAAAAATCCAAATATTTTGGATAAACGGACAACGAAAGAAGGTGAGATTACCGGAATGTATCTAATTGATGAGGAAGGTATATTGGAAACAAGAAATGTAAATGCTAAATTTGTCAATGGAAAACCCGAAGCAATTGAATCCATTTATATTATGAAAAGTCCAGAAGCCTGGGATCGTTTTATTCGATTTATGGAAAGATATGGTGAAACAAATGGTTTAGTCTTTACAAAAGCTAATTAATCATTTTGGTAAAGAATAAATGAAATGATCTTTGAAAGACTCATTAAAAGTTCCGAACTTACTTTTTCCAATGCTTTTTACATCAAAAATCTTTACTGTCAAATTAGTGTTACTCGAGTTAATAACAGATACTTACTGGTAATTAAAGTTGATGTATAGAAATTAAAATACTTTGCAATCTAAAATGCCATTGAGATGTTAGACAGTTAAAATAAATTGTATATTCCAGAATGGGTAATTCTAGAATTTTTATAAAATTACCCACCTCCCACAATTGTAACAATCTCAATCTCATCAAAATTATTAATAAAGGTTGTTTTCCAATGACTTTTATCGAAAATTACTTGATTATATTCTAGTACTAATAGACTCTCATTGTAATCAAAATAGGTTATAAGATCATGTAAATTAATATCGTGCTCCGTTGTATATTTTTCATTATTTAGAAAAAAAGTTTTCATTTGGGTCATAATTTTTTAAGATATTTACTAGACATCAAATTATAAAAACTGGTAAACTATTAGTCAAGACAATATGGCGGGTGTGGCCAAGTGGTTAAGGCAGCGGGTTGTGATTCCGCCATTCGCCGGTTCAAGTCCGGTCACTCGCCCTTATTGATTTAAAAGATTTCAGCATTTATAAAAGATTACTCATAATTATAATTCATTTATGTCACGTTATCGCGGACCACGATTAAGAATTATTAGACGTTTAGGAAAATCGGTTGTACTGCCAGGTTTAACAACAAAAACATCAATCAAAGAACAACCTCCTGGGAAACCTAGAACGTCTGATATAAAAGGGCAAAAAGCAACTGAATATGGTATTCGGTTAGCGGAAAAACAAAAACTAAAATACAATTACGGATTAACAGAAAAACAGTTATTCCGATATGTTAAAGAAGCACGTCGAAGAAAAGGTGTGACAGGTTTGATTTTACTTCAATTATTAGAAATGAGATTAGATACTCTTTGTTTTACGTTAGGATTTGCAAAAAGTATTGCTCAAGCTCGTCAATTGGTAAACCATGGCCATATTACAGTAAATAAAAAAGTAATCAGTATTCCAAGCTTCCAATGTCGACTAAATGACATAATTAGTGTCAAAGAAAAAAGTACTTCTAAAAACTTAGTAAGTAATAATCTGAAAGCAAATCAACGAAATGGAATCCCAACTAATCTAGAATTTAATGATTCTAAATTAGAAGCAACTGTTTTAGATTATTGCGATCGTGATGATGTTCAATTACAACTTAATGAGTTACTTGTAGTTGAATACTATTCTCGTCGATAAGAAATCAAATTGTTATACATTATCTATTTATTAATATGTTAAAATTAAGATTAAAACGAATTGGACGAAAACGCGCTCCATCATACCGATTAGTTGTTATGGAAAGTAGTACTCGTCGAGATGGCCGACCTGTCGAAGAAGTAGGTTTCTATAATCCAATTTCAAAACAAAGTCAGTTTGACGTTCCAAAAATTGAAAAATGGTTAAGCCATGGAGCTCAACCTACTGAAACAGTAGCAAATCTACTAAAAAAAGCTGAAATTCTATAATCAGATTCGATAAATTCCTTAATATTCATATTAAATGAATTCATTTAATATGAATATTCTTTAAGCGTTCTTGAAATTCGAACTCATAAACGAATACTAGAAATTTATTCGGACCCAGAAGTATCAGTTGTTGATCTACTAGCTGAAATGGATTTAGATCCAGGGGTATTTTGTTCTATTTCATTCTCGTAGC